>ENA-ORCS01000017-ORCS01000017.1-marine-metagenome-genome-assembly--contig:-NODE-17-length-223547-cov-8.473222_pt1 | contig 223547 bp, 199 predicted proteins | sample MGYA00237781_ERZ508513 | MGnify/ENA primary metagenome ERZ508513 (study PRJEB26184, sample SAMN06268793) | marine metagenome | isolation source: Eden Landing Ponds, San Francisco, CA, USA | place... | reverse complement strand
CTCGATGGCGTTCTCGACGTCGTCGCGGTAGGCGCGGATGGACTCGCGCGGGCCGCTCGCGTCGTACTCGACCTCGGAGAACTCGGGGACCTCGTCGGTGAGCGGGTAGTCGTTCTCGACCCAGTAGTCGCGGCCGCCGTCGAGCAGTTTCACGTCGTCGTGGCCGTAGTACTTGAACTGCCAGTAGGTGTAGGCCGCGAACCAGTTGGCGTTGTCACCGTAGAGGACGACCGTCGAGTCCTCGCTGATGCCCGCCGCGCCCATCGTGGCCTCGAACTCCTCTTTCGAGAGCACGTCGCGTTCGGTCTGGTCCTGCAGGTCTGTCTCCCAGTTGAAGCCGATCGCGCCGGGCGCGTGGCTCTCGTCGTACAGTTCCGTGTCCACGTCGACCTCCACGAGTCGGTGGTCCGAATCGTCGCTCTGGAATTTCTCGATATTGTTCTCGACCCAGTCCGCGGAGACGAGAACGTCTTTGGCGTAGTCGCTCATGATACGTCGAACCGTAAGTCTACCATACATAAAGCTCTACGACTGTCGGCATGTCCCGCCCCATCACGACCATAGCGGAAAGTGTTGCCGCGGTATCGCGTGTCTACTGTTCTCACGGTCTGTCTCCAGCGCTCTCGAACCCGCTTGCCGGCGGACGACCGCGGAGAGAGCCGCGAGATCGACCGGATCCGTAGCGGCATTTATTGCTTCTACCTTCGAGGGGCGTCGTCGTCGGCGGGACGGTAGGTTCAAGCGGGTCCTCCCCACAGTCGGCCACATGAGCGAGATCGTCGTCTCGGCCGACTGGCTGTCCGACCGGCTCGACAAGGTGCGCGTCGTCGACGTCCGCGACGCCTGGGAGTTCGAGGGCATCGGTCACGTCCCCGGCGCCGTGAACATCCCGTTCGACGCCTTCCGCGCGGACGACCACGCCGCCGCGGACGACGCCGACGCCGAGAACGAAGCCGTCGCAGAAAGCGGCGACGGTGCCGGCGGGGGCATGCTCCCCGGCGCGGACGCCTTCGCCGCGCTCCTGGGGGAGGCGGGCATCGCGCCGGACGACCGCGTCGTCGCGTACGACGACACTCACGGCGTCTTCGCCGCGCGGTTTCTCGTCACCGCCGAACTCTACGGCCACCCGACCGACCGCCTGCACCTGCTGGACGGCGACTTCTCCGCGTGGCGGCTCGACCACGAGACGACGAGCGAGGCCGCCGACCCGGGGCCGACCGACTACGCCGTCGACCCGCCGAGCGAGACGCCGCTGGTCGGCATCGACGCGGTGGCGGCGGCCGTCGACGATCCCGACACGGTCATGGTCGACACGCGCGAGGCCTGGGAGTACGAGGAGGGGCACATCCCCGGCGCGGTCCGCCTCGACTGGCGCGAACTCGTCGACGAGGAGTCGCGCGGGCTCAAGTCCCGCGGGGAGATGGAGCGGATCCTCGCCGACCGCGGCGTCGACCCCGAGCGGCGCGTTCTGCTGTACTGCAACACCGCTCGCCGGATCAGTCACACCTACGTCGTCCTCCGACACCTCGGGTACGAGAACCTCGCCTTCTACGAGGGGAGTCTGACCGAGTGGAAGGCCGCGGGGCGCGAACTCGAGACGGGCGACTGACATCCTCCCACGGCTAAAGCCGTGGGGTTCCCCCACTGGGGGTTGAATCCACGGATACGGAGAGGTTCGCAGGTTCCTCGTCACGGTGGACGATGACCTGCGTTTCGGACTGTGCCAGTACAGCCCCCGCCTCGGACAGCGGTCTCGAGAACTTGCCCAAGGCTCGTTTGCCAATATTCAGCGCACCGTTCTTGTCCGCGTTGTCGTCCAGCCCACACCCGGGACACTCGAACCGTCCCTGCGTTGCTCGGACACCCTCGCAGGCACAGCGGTTGCACGTCTGGGACGTGTCGTATTCGTCGACCAACTGCAGGTCGATGCCTGCGTCGTGGGCTTTGTACTCGATGTAGTTGAGCAGTCGCGCGAACGGCATCTTGTGGGTCTTGTCGTTGACGTAGCGCCCCTTGTCGTTGTCTTTGCGAATTCCCCCGAGGTCGCCCACGACGATGACCGCATTTCGTTCTTCGGCATCTCCCACGATTTGGCGGGCAATCTTGTGGAGTCGGTCGTCCACCTTCCGCGCTTCGGCGTCACCGATGCGTTCGACCACCTGTTGTCCCTGTCGGGGTTTGGCTTTCCCGATAGACTTCCGCAGTTGCTTGTAGTGTTCGCGGATTCGGCGTACTTCCTCGCCGTAGAAGGTTGTTTTGTGGTCGGAGAGGAACGCGCAGGTGGCGACCCAGCGTGCGCCCATGTCGATAGCCAGCACGTCGTCGTATTCGTCTTGCACGGTCACAGACCGCTTGACGACGAGGTGGATGTACCAGTCACCGTCACGGCGCACCAGTTCACTGTCCCGAACATCGCCCTCTTGAACGAGTTGTTCGTCCTTGTGCGGGACGTGGGCGGGACACCAGATGGAGTTGCCCCGTCCACGCTCGGGGTCGTAGACGGGGACTTTCACCCACCACGACGACAGGACAGTATCTTCGTCGTAGGACACGTCGAACACGTCGTTGCGGAGGACGACGGGTTGTTCGGTATCAGGGTTTGGGTCTTTCTGTCGCCGAACTTTCGACGCCTGTTGCTTAGTCGCGGAGTAGAGGTCAGCATCGCCGCCGTGAACTTCGGTCTGGAACGCCTCGTACTCACGGGCGAGCAGGTCTGCCTTCCTGTTGGTCAGCGAGGGGAGTTTGACCCGCACCGTGGTCGAGACGGTTTGTTGCAAGACTACTCACCTGCTTGGGCGTCGATGTACTCCTCGATGACTTCGCTGGATACGTCGCCCGCAGTTGAGACGAAGTACGAGCGCGTCCACAGCGAGGGAAGACCGAAGTCGAACTCGTCGCGGAGGTGGCGCGAGGAGTAGCCCTTGACCTGTTGCATTATCTTGTTCGGGGCAAGCGTCGGGTCGCCCGTGATGAACAGGTGTACGTGGTCGGGGCGAATCGCCAACTCCAGTATCTCTAAGCCGAGTTCGTCTCCTTTCTCCTCAATGAGTTCTTCGAGACGGTCACGTACCTCACCCTCAAGCACCGATTTGCGGTACTTCGGACACCAAATGAAGTGATACTGGAGTTTGTGGACGCTGGTACGTTCCCTGTCGAACCCACGAGGCATCGTCAGTATATAGATACTATTCACCTAAAGATGTTATGCAAGTATCCAACCCCAGCCGCGGCTACGAACGTGGATAGATTCCCAATTGTCGGCTTCATCCCACCCGTAAACGGGTGAGCTTTCGCCTCGCTACCGCTGTAACGCCGCCCGCACTCGCGTCGGTACGGCCGCCGCTCAGTCGTCGTCGCCGGCGGCCTCGGTGGCGCTCTCCTGGAAGGTCTGCTGGATGCTGACCCGTTCGTCGGTGATCAGTTCGACCACTTCGACGAGCAGGGCGATGGCGAGCGGGCCGGCGATCACGCCGACGACGCCTAGGCTCAGGGTGCCGCCGGTGAAGCCGACGAAGTAGAGGCTCGCGGGCATCCCCGTCGTGATCGACGCGAGCTGTGGCCGGATGATCGCGTCGGGGAGGAAGCCGACGAACACCAGTCCGACGGCGGTGACGAGGATTGCGGCGCCGATCTGGCCGGCGAAGACTTCCACCATCGCGATGGCGAGGATGAGCAGACTCGGTCCGAGGACGGGGATGAACTGGAGGACACCGGAGAACACCGCCAGCGAGAACGCGGCCTCGTAGCCCAGCGCCCAGAAGACGACGAGCGCGACGGCGAACGTGCCGAACGCCGTCGCCGCCTGGAGGACGTACAGCGCGAACAGCGTGTCACGGACCTGCCGGTGCAGTCCCATCGCGACGTCGTGGTACTCGCCGGGGATCAGCCGCATGGCCGCGCTCTGGGCGTTCTCCGGCCGGAGGAGCAGCGCGTAGACGAGGAAGACGAACAGAAAGGCCTTGAGCGCGACCACCGGCGCCGCCGTCGCGAGGCCGATCGCCGCGTCGCTCACGGCTGTCTGTGTTCGCTCCAGCAGGTCGCTCACGTCGACGACGAAGGTCATCCCGAACGCCGTGATCGGCTGCGTGTCGGGCACGTCCCGGAGAAAGTCGATGATCTCCGCCTGCCGGGCGTAGAGCGCGTACACGATCGGCGTCACCAGCAACACCACGAACACGAACCCCACGACCGTCGCCGCCCCCGCCGCGACCCGACGAGGCGCCCCGCGATTGACCAGTTCTCGCCGCACCGGATAGAGCACGTACGCCACCGTGATCGAAAAAAACACCGTCTGCAGGACTCGCGAGAGGATCGCCAGCGTCACCACCCCGACGACGACGAACAACCCCCCCAACACCCGCTGACGATCCGTCAGCGCCATGTCCTCCAGTGTACCCGACCTGTACTAAACCTTTGTAACGATTGCGGCCGGGACGCTCTACCCTGTCTCTCTTGGTATCTATATTTCGACTCAGTTATCGATCCTCTATTTTCAAACAATATCGTCATGACTGTCCAGATCGAGTCTCAGCAGATCCCGACGGACTCTCTGGGTCCTTTATCGAACCGTAGATCGACTCCTTCGCTCGGATTTTCGATAGACGGGCGAATTTTACGAGTACAAATGCTTTAAGCGACGGAATCGATTTTCCGCTGTCTTTTCTTCCAGAACAAAAATCAAAATTGTGTATGTATATGGAAAATCTGTCTTTTGTGTGCATCTGTGCCGATGTCGGGGGTTCGGTTCCGAAGGGTTTAGCGCTGACCGCGACGGTGCGCGCCAGGGGTGGTTTACTGGAGGCCACCGTGCGTTCAGTCGTCGCTCGGCGTCGCAGTTCTGGGGTTCACGCTGCCTGTCTGATGGTAGAGACCTGCCAGCAGTGCGGCCCCGGCCAGCAGCGGCACGACCGCACAGGCCGCGTAGACCGGTCCGAACCCGACGACGTCGATCAGCGGCAGCGAGACCATCGGGCCGAGTCCCCCACCCAGATCGCCGAAGACGTTGTTCGTCGCCATCGCCCGCCCCATCCGGTCGCCGGGTGTCAGGTCCGCGAGCAGGGCCATCAGCGGGCCGCTCGTCCCGCCCTGGCCCGCACCGATGAGCACGCAGGCCGCGACGAGCGCCGGCAGCGAATCGGCGACCGCGAGCGCGCCGAACCCGACGAACGAGACGACGAGGAAGACCAGCAGCGTGGGGACCCGCGCGCCGAGTTCGTCGCTCGCCTTCCCGCCGCCGAGCATGAACCCCGACGCGGCCAGCACTGTGACGGCCATCAGCGCGCCCGAGGTGCCCTGCGGACCGTACCCCCAGATCCCGATCCCCTTCGCCTCGACCAGCAGGACGAGCGTCGCGAACAGCGCGCCCAGATAGGCGAAAAACAGGCCGAAGTTGACGAAGCCGACGGTGAGCGTCGCCGGCGCGGTGTCGATCTCCCACGGTTTGACCGCGTTCCGGCGCCCCTCGACGTGGGTCTCCGGGATGGTGTGGTAGGCGAAGAGGCTGGCGAACAGCGCGAACGCGGCGGCGATGGCGAAGGCGGCGTCGACCGAGGCGACGTCGCTGACGACCCCGCCCATGACGAGGCCCGCGGGGAACCCGAGCGTGATGCCGCCGCGGACGACGCCCATGTTCGTCCCGCGCGAGTCGCCGTCACTCACGTCCGCGGCGATGGTGTAGGCCGTCGCGAACACGAGCGCGCTGCCGACGCCCCACAGCACGCGCGCCAGCAAGAACCACGCTTCGGGCACGGGCGCGCGGAGCGCGACGAGATAGCCCGTCGTCGCGACCCCCTCGACGAAGAGGCCGACGACGAACGGCGTCCGCGTCCCCGCGCGGTCGATCAGCGACCCGGCGGGCGCGTTCGCGACGATCCGCGTCAGTCGGTTGGCGCTGAGGATGAGTCCGACGAGGAAGGGAGAAATACCCAGCACGCTCCCGAGATTCGGCAGGACTGGGAAGACGACGCCGCCCCCGAACCCGACGAAGAACGTGCTGACGATGACCGCGAGCACGACCGACCGGGGGCGGTTCATGGCTCGCCTAGCGGCGTTCGCGGCTAAAGACTGTGGAAGTCCGATCCGCCGGAGTCGACTGGAGGACGGGACCGCACGCGGTCGGGGACCGGGGGCCGAACAGCAGGGAGTCGGACCCGCGGGGCAGGCGGGCCCGGAGGCGACCCGCGGGGCGGCGGGCCGCGATGGGATCCGCGGGGCGGCGGATCCGTCGACCGGGTCCGTGGGGCGGCGGACCCGGGGTCCGGACGGCGCCCGGGGCAGGGCGGCCGGCCGGCGGGCACAGGCAGGGGCGTACTGCCACGGTGCGGCGGGTTCGGGCTGCGGCGCGGCAGACCCAGGGTGGAGGGCGTGCCGACCGCACTCGAAGCATGGGGTGGCCCGGATAAAACACCAGCCAAAACTCAAACGGCTCTTTGAGTGTTCCCCGTCGAGGGCGCCCGCGGCCCCGACGCCGCGGCGCCACCGCGCGCACCAGAACCGTTTACCGTCGCTCGGCCCAACCACCGCCGATGACCCGCCGCCCGCCCTCACGCGAGCGCGAACCCGCAAGCGGTGGCGCGTGTCGCGCTCGGTTGCCGTCCGTCGCGGTGGCGCTTCTCGTCGTGGTCGTCGTCCTCGCTTCGGTCGCTGCGCCCGCCGCGACGGCCGCTCCGCAGCGGGCCGCCCCTGCTGCGGTCGGTCAGCCGTCCCCCCTCGCCGCGGGCGGGATGCACGGCACCCACGTCGACGTCGACCCACAGATATCCAGCGACGGCACCGTCGTCGTCGAGACGCTCTCGATGCTCCGGCCGGGCTTCGTCGTCCTCAGGGCCGACGACGGCGGCAGCCCGGGAGACCCCGTCGGCCACGCGCGGGTCCGCGGGTTCGGATATCAGGCCGGCGTCGCGGTCGCAGTCGACGACGGGACGTGGGACGACTGGTCCGGCAACCGGACGCTGTGGGCCGTCCTCCACCGCGACGACGGCGACGGGCAGTTCGACCCTACGAGCGACCCCGCGCTGACCGCGCGCAACCCGGCGGCGCGGGCGCAGTTCTCCCTCCAAAAGAGCGCGACCGGCGACGCACGCGTCCTCGGGACGGGCCGGCAGGCGCGCCCGCTGTCCGACGGCGCCGTGACGCTCCCCCGCGTCGTCCTCCCCGCGTCGGGCCATCTCGTCGTCGAATCGATCGACGGCGACGAGACGGTCGGTACGCGCGCTCTCGACGCCGGCAGTCACACGAACGTCTCCGTCGCGCTGAACGATTCGTTCGTCGCCGACCAGCCCGACCGGTTCCGCGTACGAGCAGTCGTCTACCGCGACGACGGCGCCGTCGACGGCGCGCTCGACGCCGACGACCGCCCCGTGACCGTCGCCGGCGAATCGGTCGCGACGGACGTGGTCGTACGGAAGGGCGAGGACGGAGGCGTCGTGATCCTCACGCCCGAACTGACCGGCACGGAACCGCCGGACAGCGGGCCCGCCCGGCCCACCGACGGGCCGGCGGCCACCGACGGGCCGACGGTAACCGACGACTCGCCGACCGACGGGTCGGACGGCACCGCGACGGCGTCGGCCTCCGGTCCGGGATTCGGCGCGCTCGCGGTGCTCGCGGCGCTGGCTCTCCTGGCGGTGGCGTCCATCGCGAGCCGTCGAACGCGGCGAGAGTAGCGTCCGCGGGCCGTCGAACGCGGCGAGAACAGTCCGCGATCCGTACCGCTACAGGTACGACCCGTCGACGGTGACGGTCCGGCGTTCGTCGCCGACGACGAGGTCGTAGTCGCCGGCCTCGACGCGGTGGCCGTCACCGGGCGCGTAGACGCCGAGGGCCTCGACCGGCACGGAGACGGTGACGGTCGCTTCCTCGCCTGCGTCGAGGTCGACGCGCTCGAAGCCGACGAGTTCGCGCTCGGGGCGAACCAGCGTCTTCGATTCGACCTCGGCGTACACCTGGACGACCTCGCTGCCGTCGCGGTCGCCGACGTTCGCGACGGTCACGTCCACGTCGACCGTGTCGCCGGGTGCGACCTCGGTGTCGGCTACCGCGACGCCGCGCCGGGCGAACTCGGTGTAGCTCAGCCCGTGGCCGAACTCGTAGAGCGGGTCGTAGGAGTCGGGGTGTTCGTGGTCGCCGATGGGCCGGGGCTGGTTGAGGTAGTCGTGGTGGACGTCGGTCTGGGCGGTCGAGCGCGGGACCGTGATCGGCAGGCGACCGCGGGGCTCGTTCTCGCCGACGAGCGTCTCCGCGACGGCTTGCCCGCCCTGCGAGCCGGGGAAGTACGCCATCAGGACTGCGTCGGCCTGCTCGTCCAGTCGCTCGACGGCGAGCGGGCGGCCGGTGACGAGGACGCCGACGACGGGCGTGCCCGTCTCGACGACGGCGTCGACCAGCGCCTGCTGGGCCTCGCCGAGATCGAGTTGCTCGCGGGTGGGGAACTCGCCGGTCTCCGTGCGCGGGGCGCCCGCGCCGAACTCGTGGAGGTACCACCCCTCGCCGAGCGCGAGCACGGCCACGTCGGCGTCGGCGGCTTTCTCCGCGGCCGCGTCGACGTCGAGTTCGCTGTTGAGCGTCGTCCCCTGCTCGTAGCTGACCGTACCGTCGACGTGCGCTTCGAGTTCCTCGCGGATGGTCGTCCCGGCGACGTGCTCGGCGGATTCGACGCTCCAGCCGCCGACCTGGTGGAGCAGGTCGTCGGCGTTCGGGCCGCCGACGAAGACGTCTTCGTCGCCCGCAAGCGGCAGGATGCCGTCGTTCGCACAGAGCGTCAGCGCCTCGCGGGCGGTCTCGAGGGCGGCCTGCTGGTGGTCGTCGTTGCCGACCGTCTCGAGGGCGGCCTGCTTGTCGACGTAGGGGTCCTCGAACAGACCCAGGCGGAACTTCAGCGCGAGGACGCGCCGGACGCTCTCGTCGACGACGGACTCGGCCAGGTCGCCCGACTCGACGAGGTCGACCAGCGCCTCGACCTCCAGGTCGTTGCCGACGGAGGCGATGTCCAGCCCCGCCGACCGGGAGTCGTAGACGGCCTCGCGGAGGTCGCGCGCAGTCCTGTGTTCTTCGTGGAGGTGGCGGATGCCGCCCCAGTCGGAGACGATGTGACCGTCGAAGCCGAGTTCGCCCCGGAGCAGGTCAGTGAGATACCGCTCCGAGCCGTGGACGGGTTCGCCGTTGATGGAGTTGTAGCACGGCATCACCGACTCGACGCCGGCCTCGAAGGCCGCCTCGAACGGGCGGACGAAGGTGTTGCGCAGTTTGTACTCGGAGACGTCGACCGGCGCGGCGTCCTCGCCGCGCTCGGGTTCGCTGTAGGCGGGGAAGTGCTTCGCCGTGGCGATCACGGAGTCGTCGTCCTCTAAGCCCTCGCCCTGGTAGCCGCGGATCTTCGCCGCGGCCATCTCGCTCACGAGCTGGGGGCTCTCGCCGAACGTCTCGAAGACCCGGCCCCAGCGGGGTTCGCGGCCCACGTCACAGGTCGGCGAGTAGTTCTGGTGGGCGCCCGTGGCCGCGACTTCGGTCGCGGTAACGGCGGCGCCGGCCTCGATGCGCTCGGGGTTCCACGTCGCCGCTGCGCCCAGCCCGTTCGGGAAGACGGCCGCGTCGGCGACGTAGGCGTGGCCGTGGACGGCGTCGACGTTGAACATGAGCGGGACGCCCAGCCGCGTCTCCTCGACGGCGACCTCCTGTAGTTCGTTGACGATGTCGACGATCTCGTCGACCTCGGTCCCGATAGAGCCGCCCCAGCCGAAGGGCGCCGCGGCGCCCAGTCCCTGCTCGCGGACCAGGTCCGCCACGTCGTCGATCTCGTTGAGATGGTGGAGCGTCCCGCCCCACGTCCCGACGAGCTGGCCCGCTTTCTCTTCGACGGTCATCCGGTCTAACAGGTCCTCGACGCGTCGCGATACCGGCTGTTCGGGGTCCTCGTAGACGGCTGACGCTGGTTCGTTCATGCCCTGATGCTCCCCGGTCACGGTCTTAAACATTGCGAGCTACTTTCACAATCGTATACCGGGATCCCGGTGAACGGTTCCGCGTCTCGGCGGACCGCGATCCCCCCTCGATGGCGGACGCGTTCGAGCGGGTTTTATATCGCGGGACGGTCACCCGTCGGGTATGGATGAGTCGTCGGGGTCAGACGACGAGCCCCGCGATGAGTCGACGGACGGCGAGTCCCGCGATGAGTCGACGGACGACGAGCCCCGCGAGCGGTCGTCGAGCGGCGGGACGCGCGAGCAGTTCTGGGATCTCGTCTGCAAGTTCTCGGCGCACTTCTACGTCCTCCTGTTGATGGTGACCGTCTTCCTCGTGATGAACGTGCTCGTGCTGGCGCTCGTCCCGGCCTCCTCGCTCTCGTCCGACGTCCGGACCGGGTCGCTGATCGTCGTCGGTATCAACTTCGTTATCCTCCTCGGGACGGCGCTGGGAATCGTCTACATTCTCCGGGTGTGTAACCGCTACACCACTCCCGACTCCGACGACGGCCTGTTCTGACTTCGCTCACGGACCGGCGGACCGCTCTCACTCGCCGTAGTTGATCCGGTCGTCAACCCCGTCGGGCGTGACCCGGACCCGCTGGTCGACCGCCACGTCCTCCAGGACGAGTTCCGTCCCGTCGGGCCAGGTGACGGTCACCGTCTCGACGGTCGTCGCGTCGCCGACGCCGAAGTGGAGGACGCGGGTGTCCTGTGACTGGTAGTCCGCACGGGAGGCGCTGACCCGCCGTTGCGTGCCGTCGCCGGTCGTGACCGCGACCGTCGCGCCGACCGCGGTGTGGTCGCCGGGGAGCGTCCCGACGAGCACCTGCAGGCTGTGGCCCTGCCCGGCGTCGTTGCGGTACAGCGTCGCCGGCCCGCCGTACGTCCCGATGAGCACGTCCCGCGCCCCGTCGACCTGGTAGTCCAGACCCGCGAGCCCGCGGCCGTTCTGGGGGGCGAGCCCCACCCCGGTGGCGTTCTGGCGGACGAACCCGTCGTCGTGGCCGAGCCAGACCATCGGCGAGGGGTACTCCGGCGCCGCGTGGTCGAAGGTGACGACGGGCTGGGTCGCGTGGATCAGGTCGAGCGTCCCGTCGCTGTCGAGGTCGCCGAACGACGCCGCCCACCCCCAGCCGCCGTCGGCGACGCCCCGCTCGGGCGCCACGTCGGTGAGGCTCCCTCGGTCGACGCCCAGGTCACCGTCGCCCGCGGTCAGGAGGTTGTTGCCGGCCATCCGCTTGCCGAGGCGCTGTCGGACGTACTGCTGGAAGAACCGGCGGCGCTCGGCCGTGAGGTTCCGGAGTTTCGCGTCGGGGAAGTGGATGTTGGTGACGAACACCTCCGGCCGACTGTCGCCGGTGACGTTCGCCACCGTCGAGGACATCCCGTTGCGGTCGGTCGTCCCGCCGAGGGTGCGCCGCGCGAACGTGCCGTCGCCGCGGTTGACGTACAGCGTGTCGTTGTAGTAGTCGTTCGCGACGTGGATATCGGGGGCGCCGTCGCCGGTCAGGTCGCGGAAGCTCACCGCGAGGCTCCAGTGGGGCCCCACGTCGGTCGGACCGATCCCGGCCGACTCGTCGCGGACGAACTCCCCGTCGGCGAACTCGAAGTAGACGTTCGGGTTGCCGTTGTCGCTGCCGATCTCGTGGACCGGCCCGCGCCAGCCCGTCGGCCCGCCGTCGGCCCAGTCGCCGTACTGGATCACGAGCAGTTCGAGTCGCCCGTCGCCGTCGGCGTCCGCGGCGCTCGCGCCGACCGGGTTGTCGAACGTCTCGTCGCCCAGTCCGACGTCCGCCCGCGAGAGGTCGCCGCCGTCGTTTTCGAGAAAGACCGGCGTCGCCTCCCGGCGGAGCAACAGCAGGTCCGTCCAGCCGTCGCTGTCGTAGTCGAGCCACAGCGCGGACTGCACTTTCCCGTCGACCGCCGGGAGCTGTCCGCTCGGGGCGAAGCCCGCTGGCCCGCCGTCGCCGCTCGACCCGTCGCCGCCGGTGTTGCGGTAGAGGACCGGCCCGCGGCTCTCGTTGCCGGTGAGCAACACGTCCTCGCGGAGGTCCCCGTCGTAGTCGGCGACGTAGACGCCGTCGTTGCCGTTGCCGAGGCCGCTCTCGGTCGTCGCGTAGCCCAGACCGCGCTCGTCGGCGACGTCGGTAAAGGCGAGTTCGGCGGTGCCCGGCGGTTCGTCCGCGGCGGCGGCGTCGCCGCCCCAGCCGACGACCAGCGCGGCCCCGACGACTGCCGTGGCCACGACCACACAGACCCCCAGCAGGTATCCCAGCTCCCGGCGCTGCATACCCCGTGTCTCCCGGTCGCTCCCGAATAAGGGTGTCGGCCGGCGCGGCCCGCTGGTGCTGGACGGGGCGGTCCGTCAGTGTCGGCCGGCGCGATCCGTTGGGTGTCCGACACGCGCAGGCGGAGACGACCGGCCGATCGCATGGCGTGGCGCTGTCCGCGCCGTGCGGGCGGTTTTTCACTACCGCATCTCGTGATCCTTGAAACTTATGTAGGAGGATAGTGAATCGTGAGAGCGTGTCGTGGACAGCACCGCGGTCGTCGACCGGTGAGTCGCGTGTGCCCGCGTTCGGTTCGGACCGACGGGGCGCTCGCTCGTGCGGGCTCGGCCGACGACGACCGACGAGGGCGTCCACAACGGCCAGGTGACGACTGTGAGCACGCAGAACACATCCACTACGACTGCGGACGACGGGAGGGAGCCGATAATCGAACTACGGGACGCGGAGGTCACGTTCGAGATGGAACGTGGGACCTCGCGCGTGCTCGACAACGTGGACCTCGACGTGTATCGGGGTGAGATACTCGGCGTCGTCGGCGAGAGCGGCAGCGGCAAGTCGATGCTCGCCATGTCGATGCTCGACGCCGTCGACGACCCGGGTGTCCTGTCGGGCGATATCACGTACCATCCGAAGGACGACGACCCGGTCGACGTGCTCGGGCTCAGCGACGAGCGTCTCCGCCAGCTCCGCTGGGAGCACATCTCGATGGTGTTCCAGGGGGCGATGAGCTCGTTCAACCCCACGATGGGGATCCGCGAGCACTTCGTCGAGACGCTGAAAGCCCACGACGCCGACGTCGAGGCGGGGATGGACCGGGCCCGGGAACTGCTCTCGGACCTCTATCTCGACCCCGAGCGCGTCCTGGATTCGTACGCTCACGAACTGTCGGGCGGGATGCGCCAGCGCGCGCTAATCGCGCTGTCGGTCATTCTCGAACCCGACCTGCTCGTGATGGACGAGCCGACGGCGGCGCTGGATCTCCTGATGCAGCGGTCGATCCTGACGCTGCTCTCGAAGCTCAAATCGAAGTACGACCTGACGATGGTGTTCATCACGCACGACCTGACCCTGGTGGCCGAACTGGCCGACAGGATGGCCGTGATGTACGCCTTCGAACTCATCGAGATGGGGCCGACGGACAGGATCCTCTACAACGCGGCCCATCCCTACACGCGCTCGCTGCTGAACGCGACGCCGAACCTCGACGCGCCGCTGTCGGAGATGCGCCCCATTCCCGGTTCGGCGCCCGACCCGGTCAACGTCCCCGAGGGCTGTACGTACAACCCGCGGTGTCCGCTGGCCGACCAGCAGTGCATCGCCAACGACCCCGAGTACCACGAGGTCAGCGAGGTCCACGACGTCGCCTGTTTCCACTGGGAGGAAGCCGAGGCGCAGATCCCGATGAACGTCCGCCGCGGCGACGCCGACGGTGGCGACGCCGGCGACGCCGCTACCGACGGCGGGGTGGACCTGTCCGCCGGCGACGCCGATGGGACGGCCCTGCCGGACGACACGACTGACACGACCGGCGACGACACGGGAGGTGCGGACCGATGAGCGCCGACGACCCGCTCATCTCGCTCGAGGACATCGAGGTCCACTTCGAAAGCGGCGGCGGCCTCTTCGACTTCAGCGAACCGGAAGTCGTCAAGGCCGTCGACGGCGTCGACCTGGACATCTACGACAACGACGTCATCGCGCTTGTCGGCGAGTCCGGCTGTGGGAAGACGACGCTCGGGAAGACGACCATCGGGCTCCAGCGGCCCACCGGCGGCTCGATCAAATACAAGGGCCAGGACATCTGGGACGCGAAAGACGGCAAGGGTAACGTCGACATCGCCTACAAGGACATCCGCCGGCGCCTCCAGATAATCCACCAGGACCCCGGGAGTTCGCTCAACCCCAACCGGCGGGTCCGCCAGATCCTCGAAGCGCCGCTCAAGCGGTGGCAGAGCCAGATGAGCTCCGGCGACCGCCGCCGGGAGGTCCTGTCGATGCTCGAACGCGTCGACATGACGCCGCCGGAGGACTACGCCGGCCGGTACCCCCATCAGCTGTCGGGCGGGGAGAAACAGCGCGTCGCGCTCATCCGCGCGCTGCTGATGGACCCGGACCTCATCCTCGCCGACGAGGCCGTCTCGGCGCTGGACGTCTCCCTGCGCGTCGAGATGATGGACCTGATGCTCGAACTGCAGGACAACTTCGACACCTCCTTCGTGTTCGTCTCGCACGACCTCTCGAACGCGCGATACCTCGCCGCCCACAGCGGCGGCCGGATCGGCGTGATGTATCTGGGCCAGCTCGTCGAGATCGGCCCGGCCGAGCAGATCATCAACAACCCCCAGCACCCCTACACGAAGGTGTTGCGCTGGGCGACGCCCGACCTCGATCCCGAGAACCAGGGCGGCGAGCCGCCGGTCAGGAAACTCGACATCCCGGACCCGAAGAACCCGCCCGCAGGCTGTCGGTTCCACACGCGCTGTCCGGAGGCCCGCGAGGTCTGTGCCGAGGAAGTGCCGGCCGAGTACGAGGCCGACGAGTTGCACAGGGTCAAGTGCTTCCGGCAGGTCGAGGACCACGACTACTGGTCCAGTCCGGAGATTGTCGAGGAAGCCGACAGCGAACAGCTGTTCTCCGCCGACGACTGATACGGGCGACTGCTCGCCCCTCCTGGCGACTTCGGCTCTGGTTTTCTCACCGCCGTTCGCGACGCATTCACCGGTCAGTAGCGACGCGCTCACCGGTCAGTAGCGTTGCACTCACCGGTCAGTAGCGATGCACTCACAGTCAGTAGCGACGCACTCACCAGTCAGTAGCGACGCACTCACCAGTCGGTTGGAAGCGGAGACACGAGCGCGGGCGGTCGCCCTCGGCGACCGCGGTCGGACGCTCAGTTCTGGTCGGCGAGGAAGTCCGCGGTCTGGTCCGCGAGGTCGGCCAGGTCCTCGTCGACGTCGTCGTCGGCCGCGACGTCGCGCAGTGGTTCGACGGCCTCCGTGGCGACGGCCTGGCCGAGCGCGCGGATCGCGTAGGCCTGGACGCCGTTGGTGTCCGCGCCCACGGCGGCGAGGAGATCCTCGACCGCCGGGTCGATGACGTCGGGGTCGGCGCCGGCGAGCGTCGCGAGCGTGTCGGCCGACGCCGCGCGCACGGCCGCGGGGTCGGCGTGCAGTCCCGCCCGGACCGACTCGACGTGGTCGAACAGCGCTTCGGGCTCTTCGGTGGCGACCTCGACCAGCGCGTGGGCCGCGAACTCCTGGATACCGTAGGTGCGCGAGAGGTCCTGCTGGATCTCCTCGCGCCGTGAGGACAGCGTCTCGGTGCGCTGTTTGCGCTCGGCGTCGGACATCTCGGCCAGTTCCTCGGGCATAGGCGCCTCGACCTCCGGCGGGTCTTCGACGATCGCGGCCAGCTCGGCCGCGACGGGGACGAACGACTCTGTGTCGCTCTCCAGGAGGGGCACGAGCGCCTGCGCCGCGCGGTAGCCCTTGCGGGGCGGAACCTCGTCGAGCATGCCCACGAGGCGCGGGACCGCCGGCCGGACGGCCTCGGGGTAGTCGGGCGCCAGTTCGAGATAGATGAGCGCGGCGGCCCCCTCGGCGACCGGGTAGCCGTCGTCCAGCGCCGCGCGGACGCGCTCGGCGTGGTCGACGACCCGACTCGAGTCGTCGCGTGCGATGTGTGCGATCGAGCGCAGTACGAGCGTCCGCGTCGTCCCGTCTCCCGCGTCGTACACGTCCAGCAGCGAACTCACTTTGAGGACGTCCGGGTCGTCGCGCGCGGTCTCCAGGATCGCCTCCGGATCCATGTTCTCCTCGGCCATGCATGCCCGGTCCACCTACGCACGCAAGAATCTGGTGGCTCGCAGTCGCCGACCCGGGAGAAATTCTTTACCCGGTTCCGAAAAAGTATTTTCTGCCGAATTTCGGACTGTCACTAGTGTTGGCCACGAGATCCGCTCTTGAATCGGGGCGTTTCTGTCGATTTGACGACGAGTATCTGTCTGGATTATTATGGTGGGATTTATATATTAGGGGACGGGATGGAAATCCGTATGTCTCGGGATGACAAGCGGGAAGACTACAGTAAGGTGGTTTCCCGGAGAAAGTTCGTAACGCTTGCAGGTGCGACCGGTGCGGTTGCGCTCGCCGGTTGTTCAGGTGACGGTGGCGGTAACGACACCGACACAGAAGGTGACGGCGGTAGTGACGGCGGTGACGGTGGAGACGGCGGAGACGGTGGAGATGGCGGAGACGGCGGACCAGGTGACGTTGACACGTGGTTCCTCGGCACCCAGACCAACTATCCGGCCACGGAGTACCTCTGGAACCCGATGGTCGGCTGGTTCATGCCGCACGACTCGTTCGGCATGTTCGCGCAGTGGACCCAGTACCAGGTCGGGACGGACACGTTCGTTCCGCACCTGGTCGAGGACTGGGAGCACGGCGACGGCAGCGTGACGCTGTCGCTGCGCGACGACTTCACGTGGGGCAACACCGGCGAGTCCATCACGGCGGAGGACCTCGCCTTCCAGCTTCGCGTCGACGAGGCCGCGGACACGACGCTGTGGCAGTTCATCGACGGCGTCGAGGCCACCGGCGAGTACGAGCTGACGGTCAACTACCCCTCGGAGACGAGCCAGGACGTCGTCAGCTACGCGCTGTTCGACGGCACGATGGCGGACCGTCCGCCGTCCAACTGGGAAGGCACCAACTGGGAGGAAGAGCCGGCCGGTGTCAGCGTCGCCGAACCCGACTCGTCGGGCCCGGTCCACATGACCAACCACACCGACCAGTACTCGCAGACCGAGCCTCGCGACGGACTCGACGACATCGCGGACCACCCGCTGGGCTCGAACTACAACTGGAACGGCTACCGCGTCGAGCACCGCGACGGGAACCAGGCCGCCCACACCTCGTTCATCGAGGGTGAGGCCGACGGTCAGCACAGCCTGTTCGTTCCCCCGAACGTGCTCAACCAGTTCCCCGACTCCGTCGAGGAGTTCCGCATCCCGGGTAACTTCGGGATGGGGCTGTGGTTCGACCACGACCACGAGATCTGGGGCCAGCGCAAGGCCCGGCAGGCGTTCATGTGGTCGATCAACCGCGAAGCGGTGATCGCCAACGTGAGTCCGTCCTCGAAGATCCACCACCCGGCCCCGACCGGCCTCACCGCCGGGACGGTCGAGGACTGGCTCGGCTCGGACAACCCGGACGGCTTCAACGCCTACACGCGTGACGACGACCGCGCCGACCAGCTGCTCTCGGACATCGGCGAAAGCAAGTCCTCGGTCGGCACGGTCCGGATCACGTTCCCCTCGGGCTGGTCCGACTGGGCGACGGCCTGTCAGGCGATCGTCGACCAGCTCAACGACGCGGGCTGGGACGCCGAGGCAGACTCCCGGTCGTCCGGGCCTGGCGGCTACGCCGGCTCCGACGACTGGATGATCTGCGCCGACCAGCACACCCTGGGCGGCTCGCCGCGGATGGCGCTGCCCTACTTCTCGCTGGACTACATCCTCCGGAACCGCCTCCGGAACTCCGAGGAGCACTTCGCCGGCTACCTCAACGACTCGTCGACGGTCACCGTCGACGGCAACGAGGTCGACGTCACGTCGACGCTCGAAGAGCTCGTGACCACCGGCGAGACGAGCGCGCAGGAAGAGCTCGTCCGCGAACTGGCGATGGTCGTCAACAAGGACGTCCCGGTCGCCGTCATCATGGAGAAGTACGAGCAGTCGTTCATCAACACGAGCAAGTTCGACATCCCCGACGAGTCGGACCACTTCCAGACCTTCTGGCCCATGTGGTGGCTGCCCAAGGTCAGCGAGTCCCTGGACGGCTACGACTCGAACGGTCTGATGAAAGCCAACGGCAACTGAGCGGCGCTTCCCCACCTTTCAGTTTATGAACTGGTATCTCAAACGACTCGGACAGGCGGTGTTTACGCTCTGGGCAGTGATCACACTCTCGTTCGTCCTGGCGTGGAACATCCCCGGGTCGATGATAGACCGATACGTGGACCAGCTGTCGTCCACAACCGGGCAGGACCCGGCAGCGATCCGCAGCGCGATCGCGGATACGCTGATGTACGACCCGGACGCGCCGGTCCACGAAGCGTACCTGACGTATCTGTCGAACCTGCTGCAGGGCAACCTCGGCTACTCCTGGGCGGCCCAGCGCGACGTCAACGCGTTGCTCGTCGACACCGTGCCGTGGACGCTGCTGGTCATGTCGCTCGCGACCTTCGGCCTGTTCAGCATCTCGCTGGCGCTCGGGGCGATCATGGCCTACCGCGAGGGGTCGTACTTCGACCTCGGGAACACGATCATCGGGATCTTCACGACCTCGATCCCGTACTACGTGGCGGCCATCCTGCTGATCCTCTGGGTCGGCTACAACAACGGCCCCATCACGGGACTGTTCCCGGTTCGCTACCGGCTTCCGGGCGAAGTCTCGGTCGGGCTGTCGATCGACTTCGTCTCGGCGGCGCTCCAGCACGCCACGCTCCCGGCGATGTCGTTTATCCTCACCCAGTACGGACTGCTGTCGCTCGCGATGCGTGGCAACAGCGTCCAGACGCTGGGTGAGGACTACGTCCAGGTCGCACAGCTCCGGGGCATCCCGGAGCGACGGATCGCGCTGCGATACGTCGGGCGAAACGCCATCCTGCCGCTGTACACGAGCCTGCTCCTCTCGATCGGGTTCATGTTCGGGGGGTCGGTCATCCTCGAACAGATCTTCCAGTATCGGGGGGTCGGTATCTACATGTACCGCGGCATCCAGGACCGCGACGTGGTGTTGATGATGGGGACGTTCATCGTCATCACGGCCTCGGTCGTGATCTCGACGTTCATCGCGGACGCGACCTACAGCAACCTCGACCCGCGGATCAAATCAGGTGATCAAGGTGAAGCCTACTGAGAGCGACTCGACCGAGCGGCGGATGTTCGACGAGTCCGACGTCACGGACGTCACCCGGGGCCAGCGGGCCAGGGAGATGTTCACCGAGGGGTTCGTCGTCCCGTTCAAGGTCGCGTGGTCGGACTGGCGGACGAAGATCGGCCTGATCATCATGGGCCTGTTCGTCCTCTCGGCCGTGCTCACGGCCGCACACAAGTCCGGCTACTACATCCTGAACGACTTCCTCGGGCTGGTCGGGTCACCGTGGACGCTCAGCCAGCCGACGAGCATCCTCAGCCTCGACGAGGTGTGGCGACAGGGGCTCAAACCCTTCGAGAACTGGGAGTACCCGCTCGGGACCGACCCGACGGGTCGGGGCCTCTTCTCGGCCATCCTCTGGTCGACGCCGCCGATGCTCAAGATGATCATCGCGGGCGGGGTCTTCTCGTCGGTGATGGCGACGGCCGTCGGCACGGTCGCCGGCTACAAGCGCGGCCGCGTCGAGTCGGTTCTGATGACCATCTCCGACATCGCGATGTCGATCCCCGGCATCCCGCTGGTCATCGTCATGGTCGTCATCGTCCAGCCCGAATCGCCGTACGTGCTCGGTGTGCTCATCACGATCAACGTGTGGGCGGGCCTGGCGCGGACGGTCCACTCGCAGGTGCTCAGCATCCGCGAGGAGTCCTACGTCGAGGCGTCGCGGGCGATGGGGATCAGCATGCCCCGGATCATCCAGAAGGACATCCTGCCGCGCCTGATGCCCTACGTGATGGTCAACTTCGTCTACGCCTCGCGACGGGTCATCTACGACAGCGTCGCGCTGTACTTCCTGGGCTTCCTGCCGGTCAACACGCCGAACAACTGGGGCGTGATGATGAACTACGCCTACACACAGTTCGCCGCGCTCACGCCGGCGGGCCCCCGGTACGTCATCTACGTGCCGATGATCCCGATCATCCTCCTCTCGCTCGGACTCATCCTGCTCTCGCAGGGGACCGATCGCCTGTTCAACCCGCGGGTGCGTACCCGCCACCAGGGTGAGACCCGCGCCGAAGAGGACGACTCCGACGAAGGGCCGATGCAGACCGGCATCCAGTAGCCCCCTTCGCTCTCTACTCGCCGCTTTTTCGACACTCCGCGCGACCAGCGATGGCGCGCTCGGGCACGCATTCTCGCGCTCTCGTTCGACCGCTGGCGCTCGACTCGCCGGTCGCGACCATGACTACCTTTTTTACACTGAAACACCGACGGGTGGCTATGGACGACGACAGAGAGCGTTCGATCCCCCGTCGACAGTTCGTCCGCTCGGCGGTGGCGATCGGCGGCGCGAGCGCGCTGAGCGCCTGCGTCGACCGCGAGGGGTCGCTTCTGGGGGGCGACGGGACCGAGACCGCACGGCCGGAGACGGCGACCGACCGGACCGTGACCGCGCCGCGGGGTGACCCTGCGACGCTACCGGCCAGCCAGCACGAGTGGAGCAACTCCCTCGTCCGGGACGCCGCCGGGAACACCATCCTCCCGGAACACCAGCTCGTGCTCGGGCTCTCCTACGAGGGGTCGGCGCCGCCGACCGACGACGAGCGCGCGGCCGTCGCGGACGCGTTCGACACGCTCGCCGAGGCCTTCCAGTGGGGGACCGGCGGCGACAACGGCGCCGCGTTCAACCGCGGCCTGCTCTGGCTGGTCGGCTACGCACCCTCGTACTTCGAGACGGTGGGCGGCGAGGTGCCGGACGCGCTGATGGCGCCGGAGACGCTGCTCGAACGCGTCGGCGAGGACCCGTCGAAAGCCGACGGCTTCGACGCGGTGGTCGTGTTGACCTGCGACTTCGGCTCGGTCGTCCTCGCGGCCGAGGAGGCGCTGTTCGGCCGCCGAGAGTCGGTCAACGGCGTCGACGTGGTGGGGTCGCTCGACGGTGTCTTCTCGGTCGCGGAACGCCGGACGGGTTTCGCCGGCAACGGCGTCCCAGCGGAGAAACTCGACCACGACGAGATCCACGAGCAGGCGCCGCTGTCGATGGGGTTCAAGTCCGGCTTCCGGGACAGTCTCCCGAGCGAGGACGGCGTGAAACTCCGCGAGGGCCCCTTCGCGGGCGGGACGACGCTCGCGGTGTCGCGGTTGCGCCTCCAACTCGACCGCTGGTACGACCAGGACCACGAGGAGCGTGTCGAGGAGATGTTCTGCCCCGCCCACGACAGCGAGGAGGTCGGCGAGGTGGGGTCGGGGCTGGGCGCCGACAGCGGGATCACGGAAGAAGACGTCGACCGGATCGACGAGGACGCGGCCGAACACGGGCGGATCGGCCACTCCCAGAAGGTCGCGCGGGCTCGCGACGAGAACTTCGACCCCAAGATCCTCCGGCGCTCGGAGGGGTTCGCCACGGACGCCCCCGAGCACACCGGCTTCAACTTCACGTCGGTCCAGCGGGATCTGGAGTCGTTCGTCGAGGCGCGCGCGGCGATGAACGTCGAGGAGTACGACGTGGACGTCCCCGCCGAGAACCACGGTATCGTCGACTACGTCAACACCGTCAATCGCGGCACCTACGTCGTCCCCGCTCGCGACGACCTGGCGCTTCCCGTCGTGTAGGCCGCGCTCTGCTCCGGACGCTCGTTTTCAGACGCGTTCTTGCGCCATGATCGAGCGGTCGCCGCGGCCGCCGTTCCAGACGATACGGATCAGCGAGCCGTCGCTGGCGGGGATCACCGCAGACTCGCCGTCGGAGACAGGGTCGGTCCAGTTCGCCGCGCGACGGACGCTGTCGGCCGTGACGCGGAGTTCGTCGGTGCGGACGGGGTCGCCGCTGGCGTGGGTCACGCGGACGTGCGTGTCGTTGATCCGCTCGATGGTCCAGTCGGCCTCGGGCGGTTGCTCGCCGGCCGACCCCGAGAAGTTCAGACCGACGACGACGAGGCCGGCGACGACTGCCAGTATCAGCACCGCCCCGACCAGGTTCAACACCGTGTCGCCGTCCTCGAGCATTGTCCCGGCGTTTCGCGGCCAGGTAAATGAGCCCTTCCCAATCGTTCGGAAGCGTGACGTCCGCCCCAGCCGTTCGGGCTGACGACGCGCCGTCGCCGACAAGCGTTTTTACCGACGGGGCCGGATTTCGGGGTATGCGACGCCCGGTCCTCCGCGCGCTCATGGCGGTCGTGGGGGTGGCGACGCTCGCCGTCTATTTCGGCGTGGCGTATCTGGCCTATCTCCTGGTCGCGACTGTCTGGCAACTGCGGCCGTCTCTGTGGCTCGTGGCGCTGTATCTCGTCGGGCTCACGCTCCTTTTCACGTACGTCAGCTATCAGGTCGGCACCGCGCGGATCCTCCAGCAACTGCGCGTCCGGTCGCTCGCTCCCGAGCAGGCGCCGGGGTTCCACCGGCGGATCGCGGCGCTCGCCGAGGAGATGGAGGTCGCTCACCCGGAGGTGCTCGTCGCGGCGATGGAGCATCCGAACGCGCTCGCGCTCGGCGGGGCCGTCGGCCGCGGCACCGTGGTCCTCGACCGCCACCTGTTCCGACTGCTGACCGCCGACGAACTGGTGGCGATCGTCGCTCACGAACTCGCGCACATCGAGCGCCGCGACAGCGTCGTCCAGACGCTGGGATACAGCGTGCTCCGGACGCTCTCGGGCGTGGTCTTTCTCCTCCTGGCGCCGCTGTTGCTGCTCGCCACCGGTCTCGCGCGCGGCCTGGCGTGGATCGGCGGCCGCCCGGAGACGTGGGCGGAGACGCTGCCCGGAAAGGTCGGGCGGCTGATCGGCGGCGGCGTGGCGGTGGTCTTCTTCGCGCTGACGCTGGCCCTGCTGGCGCACTCGCGGCGTCGCGAGTTCGCGGCCGACGACCGCGCGGCCGCGGTGACCGGCGACCCGCTGGCGCTGGCGCGGGCGCTCCGCAAGATCGAACGCGCGAGCGGCTCCCCCCTCGACCTCCTGACGCCGCTGTACACGACCGGCGAGGACGAACAGCGCCTGCTCCGCTGGCTCTCGACGCATCCCGAGACCGACGAGCGCGTCGAGCGCCTCCGCGAGCGCGCCGCCGAGTCGCGCGCCGGACGGCGGATCCCGGTGCAGTGACCGGACGGCGGATCCCGGTGCGGTGACCGGATCTGGGCGGGGGCACTCTCGCGGTTCGGGTGCGTGAACCCGTCCCATCTTCGAAAACCCTATACTCGCAACGGGAGACTTTTCATTCAGCATGAGTGGATCCCAGACGGTACGCATCGGCCTGAACGGTTTCGGGCGCATCGGCCGGAACGTCTTCCGGGCGTCGCTGACCGACCCGCGGGTGGAGATCGCCGGCATCAACGACGTCATGGACGACGACGACATGGCGTATCTCGGCAAGTACGACACGGTGATGGGCCGCCTCGACGGCGTCGAACTCGACGACGGCGACCTGGTCGTCGCCGACGACGACGGCGAACTGTTCCGCGCGCCGATCTACGAGAAGACCGACCCCGAGCAGCTCCCGTGGGACGACCTGGACGTCGACGTGGCCTTCGAGTGTACGGGCATCTTCCGCAACTACGACGACGCGAGCAAGCACGTCGACGCCGGCGCGGACAAGACCGTCATCTCCGCGCCGCCCAAGGGTGACAAGCCGGTCAAACAGCTCGTCTACGGCGTCAACCACCACGAGTACGAGGGCGAGGACGTCGTCTCGAACGCCTCGTGTACCACGAACTCCATCACGCCGGTCGCGAAGGTGCTGAACGACGAGTTCGGCATCGAGAACGGCCAGCTCACCACGGTCCACGCCTACACGGGCTCCCAGAACCTCATCGACGGCCCGAAGGCCAAGACCCGGCGGGGCCGCGCGGCCGCCGAGAACATCGTCCCGACCTCCACCGGCGCCGCGCAGGCCGCCACCGAGGTCCTGCCCGAACTCGACGGCAAACTCGACGGCATGGCCATCCGCGTCCCCGTCCCCAACGGCTCGATCACGGAGTTCGTCACCACGCTCGAAGAAGACGTGACCGAGGGCGACGTCAACGGCGCGCTCACCGACGCCGCCGCGGGCGAGATGGAGGGTGTCCTCGGCGTCACCGACGACGAAGTCGTCTCGACGGACATCCAGGGCACCCCCTACTCCTCGCTCGTCGACCTCGAATCGACCAACGTCGTCAACGGCCTGACGAAGGTGCTGACCTGGTACGACAACGAGTACGGCTTCTCCAACCGCATGCTCGACGTCGCCGAGTTCGTCACCGAGTACTGACCCGTCGGCGCGTCCGTTTTCTCGCGGCTCTCTTCTCTCTCACCGGCCTCGCGCAGCGGCGGACCGCGTCCGCCGGATCACGCGGTTTTTTCTCGCCGCCGGGCGACGCTTCGGATACCAATGCCCGCGTTCGAAACCCTCGACGACCTGGCGGACGGCCAGCGCGTCCTCGTCCGACTCGATCTGAACTCGCCGGTCGAGGACGGCGTCGTCCAGGATAACCGCCGTTTCGACCGCCACGCCGAGACCGTGGCCGAACTGATAGAGCGCGACTTCGCGGTCGCGCTCATGGCTCATCAGGGCCGGCCCGGCCGGGACACCTTCGTCTCGCTCGACCAGCACGCCGACATCCTCGCCGACCACGTCGACCACGACGTCGACTTCGTCGCCGACACCTTCGGCGAGGAGGCCCTGGCGGCCATCGACGACCTCTCCGGCGGCGACGCCCTCCTGCTGGAGAACACGCGGATGTGCGACGAGGAACTGCCCGAGGAAGACCCGGAGGTCAAAGCCGAGACGGAGTTCGTCCGGACGCTGGCCCCGGAGTTCGACGCCTACGTGAACGACGCGTACTCGGCCGCACACCGCTCACACGCGTCGCTGGTCGGCTTCCCCCTGGTGATGGACGCCTACGCGGGGCGCGTCATGGAGACCGAGTACGAGGCGAACACGGCCATCGCCTCGCGGGAGTTCGACGGCCAGGTGACGATGGCCGTCGGCGGGACGAAGGCGACGGACGTCATCGACGTGATGAGCCACCTCGGCGACACAGTCGACGACTTCCTGCTGGGCGGGATCGCCGGCGAACTGTTCCTGCGCGCCGCTGGCCACCCCGTCGGCTTCGACCTCGACCCCGAGGCGGACCTGTACGACAGCCAGTGGGCGGAGAATCGAGAGCTGATCGAGGAACTCGTCGACGAGCGCGGCGACCAGATCACCCTCGCGGTGGACATGGCCTACGAGGATGACGAGGGCAACCGTGCGGAGGTCGGCGTCGAGGACATCGAGGAGAAGGATGTCTCGTTCATGGACGTGGGCTCGGAGACGGCCGAGAGCTACGCCGACACCGTCCGCGACTCCGAGGCGGTCTTCGTCAAGGGCGCGCTCGGCGTCTTCGAGGACGAGCGCTTCTCGGTGGGCACGGTGTCGGTGCTTTCGGCCATCGCGGAGACGGACTGTTTCTCGGTCGTCGGCGGCGGTGATACGTCGCGAGCCATCGAGATGTACGACATGAGCGAGGACGACTTCGGCCACGTCTCCATCGCCGGCGGTGCGTACATCCGCGCGCTCACCGGCGCACAGCTGGTCGGCGTCGAAGTACTCTCGCGGGACTGAGTTCTGCGGGCGGGTTTTCGGCTGTTCTGCTGGGCTGTTCTGCTGTGTTATTCTGCTGTGCGTTATTCGCCCGGACAGCGACCGTGTCGGGAGTACAGATCCGCCGGTTCCGCGTTCGCACGGACCACCGACTCGGGTTCGCGTCTCTCCCCGCTCGCGTCGGTTTCGGCGTGTCGGCGCTCCCACTCGGCGAAGCCCGGGATCGATACGGGAATCGCCCGCTCGCTCGATGGGGGGGTGCGGTCGGGGTCGGAGCCGCGCGTGGGACGACTCATACTGATCCATTCGGCCCGACGATTAAATTTCTTTCCAGAATATAAGGGTCAAAATAAACTCGGTCGCGAGTAAACCTTGCGCGGGCAGTGGGGATCGGGGCGGAACGGCCGTGGTGGGACACGTTGATGGGGCGGGACGGCGAACCCGTGGGTATGCGAGTCGGCATCGTTTCGGACACGCACGACAACCTGGACGTGGTCGAACGGGCGGTCGAACTCTTCGAGTCGGCGGGCGTCGACGCGGTGGTCCACTGCGGGGACATCGTCGCGCCCTTTTCGGCCGCGCCGTTCGACGGCGCGTGGGACTTCTACGCGGTGCGGGGCAACAACGACGGCGAGTGGGCGCTGGCCGACGCCGTCGACGACTTCGGCACCTACTTGGGTGAGATGGGTGAACTGGAACTGGGCGGGGCGTCCGTCGCCGTTTATAACGGCACCAGCGGCCCCATCGTCGACGCGCTCGTGGACTGCGGCCGTTACGACTACGTCTGCCACGGCCACACCCACGAGTTCGTCCACGAGGACCGCGACGGCACCGTCCGGATCAACCCCGGCGGCATCCCGTTCGACGCGGCGCCCGAAACACCCTACGCGGTCGTGTTGGACGTGGATTCGGGCGATCTGGAGCGGACTCCGCTGGTGGAGTGAGGGTGATCGTTCGATCGGTTGCGGGCGCCACCGCGACCGCAGTCGATCCTGCCGCGACCGCAGACGCCACCGCGACCGCAGTCGATTCTGCCGCGACCACAACCGCTGGTGAGCACGAGCGTTGAAAGCCCTCGCCGCGCTCGCGGTCGTTGACCGGGATATCCGCGCGTCGAACAGCCGCACCGCGCCGCACTCGCGCGGATAGTGCCCGCTCAGCGACTGAAGTGCACGCGAGCGCGCCTCGCCCTTTCAGTCCGCCAGGAAAATCTATCCGGGGCAGGCTGTGAACGGTGGCCGTCCGGGTAGGCGTGAGTCTCACACCTCCCCAGCCTCCTCGCGTCTCGTCGTTCCTCCTCGGTGCTCGTCCCTCGCGCGGCTTCGTCGCGCCACAGGGGCGCGACGGCGCGCGCCGACGTGGCTGTCTCGGTGGGCTCGGTTTCGCGTGGAACGCAGAACGCCCTCAGACTCAGGCGCGGCCGTCGCCGCCGTCGGCGACGGCGGGCTGGTCGGGGACGGCGTCGGTCAGCGTTCGGCCGAGTTCGCCGTCGAGACCGAGCGCTTCGTTGGTCGTGCGGACGCTCTCCTCGCGGTCGGCGAGGTCGGCGATCGCCCGGAGCGCGTCGACGTTCTCGGGGACCACGTCGGCCTCCTGGTGGATCGCCTGGAAGAGGTACAGCTCGCCGTCGCTGACGGTGACCGACTCGCCCCAGATGCAGTTCTCCCAGCAGTCCCCGCGGGGGCGGCCGGCGTCCATCGCGAACTCCTTGAGCTTGCCCGCGCCGTCGATGTCGAGGTAGTCGGGCATGACGTACAGCCGGGACTCGTCGGCGAGCAACTCGCGCACGTCGGCGGCGTCGGGACCGGACTCGAGCGTGACGTTGACCGCGTGGGTGTGCATCAGCGTCGCGGGGACTTTCATCCCCATCGTGTCGATGTCCAGATCGGGCATGACCGTGGTCACGTCGGGGCCGTGGTGGGAGGGGATGGTGACGGGGTCGGGCAGCGTGTCGTTGATCGGCCCGCGGTCGGTCTGGCCGGGGTCGCCCCCGCGGCGGACGAGTGTCACGCGGACTTTCCCGATGCCGTATGCCTCGTCGATGGGTGTGAGCAGACGCGCGAGCCCGGTCGTGTTACAGGAGACGACGCGAACGAACTCGGCGCCGCGGGCGTCATCGTAGTTGGCGCGGGCGGTGAAACTGGCGTCGGCGACGCTCGCGTCCTCGCCGCCCTGGAAGACCGCGGGCGTCCCGTGGCGGCTGTAGAGGCTCCGGTTCTCGAAGCCGACACCGGAGGGCGTCGCGTCGACCACGACGTCGCTGTCGGCGACCAGGTCGTCGACCGTCCCCGCGAGGTCGAACCCAGCCCTGTCGAACTCGGCGTCGCGCTCGCGATAGGCCGTGTACAGAGGGTACCCCCGTTCCGCGGCGACCGCCGCCTCGTAGTTCGGGCGCGTCTTCGCGACGCCCGCGACCGCCATGTCCGGCTGTGCGCGCACCGCGTCCGCGACGCGCTTGCCGATCGTTCCGAAGCCGTTGACGCCCACGTGGAGCATGTCACCCTATTCCCCGAGCGTCGCTATAATTCTTTTCACGATTCAATCCGAGAAATTAACTCGCCTGCGAAATACGAATTCGGGAGGGCGGCGCGTATACGGCCGATAACGGTGCGTGTGGCCGGTGAAGCCAACTGGGATCATCGACCGACGAAGCCCGGATCGGCTGTTCCGGCGGCAATAGCGTCGCTTTAGTGACTGGGGTCGGCACTGACTCGCATGCACGACCGCGTTCGACCCGTGACCGACTCGCCGGCCGCGTCCGCGACCCGTACCGACCGGGCGAGGTGGTACCGATGAAGATCGTCGACTACGACCTGTTCGAGGTGCCGCCGCGGTGGCTGTTCCTGCGTCTGGAGACCGACACCGGCCTCGTCGGCTGGGGCGAACCGGTCGTCGAGGGCCGTTCCCGGACGGTGAAGACGGCCGTCGAGGAACTGCTGGACACGTACCTGCTGGGCGAGGATCCCCGGCGGATCGAAGACCACTGGCAGACGATGTACCGCGGCGGTTTCTACCGGGGTGGCCCGGTCCTGATGTCGGCCATCGCGGGCGTCGACCAGGCGCTGTGGGACATCAAGGGCAAGCATCTGGGCGTTCCGGTCTACGAACTGCTGGGCGGGCCGGCCCGCGACCGGATCCGCGTCTACCAGTGGATCGGCGGCGACCGACCGGACGACGTGGCCGAGGCGGCCCGCGAGCAGGTCGAGGCGGGGTTCACGGCGCTGAAGATGAACGCGACGCCCGAGATGCGCCGGGTCGACAACCCAGCGGCCGTCCAGGCGGCCGTCGACCGCCTCGGCGCGGTCCGCGAGGCGGTGGGCGACGAGGTGGACATCGGCGTCGACTTCCACGGCCGCGTCGCCAAATCGATGGCCAAGAAACTCGCCGCCGCGCTCGAAGTCCACGACCCGATGTTCGTCGAGGAACCCGTCCCGCCCGGCCACGAGGACGCCCTGCCCACCATCGCGAACCACACCTCGACGCCCATCGCGACGGGCGAGCGGCTCTACTCGCGGTGGGACTTCAAGGAGGTCTTCGAGGACGGCGCGGTCGACGTGATACAGCCCGACCTGTCCCACGCCGGCGGGATCAGCGAGGTGAAACGCATCGCGGCGATGGCCGAGGCCTACGACGTGGCGCTCGCCCCGCACTGTCCGCTCGGCCCCATCGCGCTGGCCTCGTGCATCCAGGTCGACGCCTGCGTCGGCAACGCGCTCATCCAGGAGCAGAGCCTCGGCATCCACTACAACGAGGGCACGGACGAACTGGAGTACCTCGAGGACCCGTCCGTCTTCGAGTACGACGACGGCTACGTCGACCTCCCTGACGACCCCGGGCTGGGAATCCAGATCGACGAGAGTGTCGTCCGCGACCGGAGCGAGGAAGACGTCGACTGGCACAATCCCGTCTGGCGACACGACGACGGCAGCGTCGCCGAGTGGTGATCGCTCTCCAGCGGCTCCTGGTTTTGTGGCACAGGTCTCATCGTTAATAATTGTTGCGTGGGTTTATCACCGATGATTCTCCAGTGTCGGGGTGGTGTTCCCGTGGCGGTGCGACGGCGATAGCAAACACCATGCCGGCGGCGCTCGCAGTAGTGGTATGCGCATCGAGAACAGCTTCATACCGGTCGACGGTGTGGGCGAACGGACCGAGCGGACCCTCTGGGAGTCTGGCGTCACGCGGTGGGACGCTTTCGACGAGTCCGTCGTGGGCGAACGCCGCGGCGAGCGGATCCGCGAGTTCATCGACACCGCCACGGACCGACTCGACGACGGTGACGCCGCTTTTTTCCGGCGCGCGTTCCCCGACGGCGCCCACTGGCGCTGCTACGAGAACTTCCGCGAGGAGACGTGCTTTCTCGACATCGAGACGACGGGGCTCGACCAGCACCGCGACGACGTGACCGTCGTCGGCCTCCACTCGCCGGGTGAGACGGAGACGCTCGTGGCGGGCCGGGACCTCACCGCCGACCACCTCCAGCGTCGGCTCGACGACGCCAAACTCCTCGTGACGTTCAACGGCAAGCGCTTCGACGTCCCCTTCCTCGAGACGGCCTTCGACGTCTCCGTCGACGTCCCCCACGTCGACCTGATGTACCCGTGTCGCCGGCTGGACCTGACGGGCGGGCTCAAGACCATCGAGAGCGAGGTCGGAATCGACCGCGACCGACCCGACCTCTCCGGCCGGGACGCCGTCCGGCTCTGGCGCGAGTACGAACGCGGCGCCGACGGCGCGCTCGAGACGCTCGTCTCGTACAACCGCGACGACACCGAGAACCTCCGGACGCTCGCCGACCTCGTCACCGACCGCCTCGACAGCGACGTCTTCGTCTCTCCCGACTGACTCGCTCTTCCACACCCGCTTTTCCCCCGCCACACCAGTCCCCTCTCGTCTCGCCGTCCGTCGAGTCACCGCTCCTGTCCTGATATCGCCGGCAGCGACCTCCCAGCAAGGGCGTGGGCGGCCGGTCATCGGATCCGACTGCTCCGGCCCGCGAGTTCGTCTCGTCAGCTCGTCGCTCGCCGAGGGCCGTCACAACTGTTCATTAGTCCACAACATATAAATATTCATTAATATATTCGAGTCTGATATAGGCTGGTATACCGCCACGACGGCGAATAATATGGAAAGTTGTTCGGTATTGTGGGACGAATTCAAAGGCCGAATTTTCATCGTATAGGGCTCGTGAATCGGGAAAATCGCAGCGCTGGTGGTTCGAACCGTGTTCAGATTGCGTTCCGCGACGTCGCGACGTCGACCCGGGAGCGATCCGAAAACCAGCAGATGTGAGTGGGATCACGCTGACTCTCCCGATCGTCCTTCATTAACGATTATTGAATTACAGGGTTATTATACGACAAGCGATCTCTATTTCCTCAAACATTAACTACGGTGCGAGTAAAAATCTGTGGTGGGTGAGGTTCGTCCTTCGACGACAGCGGTGGTACGATCGCGGGGCCGCCAGTGGGGTCGGGTGGCCGGGCTCCACGGCGGGAGTCGCTGGGGCGCTGTGGGAATGCTCGTCGACGAGTCGCGAGAAGTGGGCGCGAGCGGGTCGCCGTGTCGGTCAGACTTCGGTGACGCGCTGGTAGCTCTCGTTGAGCGCCTGCGCGTCCTCGGGGAGCAGCGCGACGACGACGTAGTCGGCGTACTGGGAGACGTAGTCGACGAGGCGCGCGATGCGGTCGGAGTCGATGGCCTCGATGGAGTCCAGCAGGAGGAACGGACAGGTCTCGTGGACCTCGTGGGTGAGATAGCCCGCGAGCGCGAAGATCAGGCCCGTGACCTCCCGCTCGGACTCGCTCAGGTGGTCGATGGTGTCCTCGTAGGTCGTTCCGTCGTCGGTGCTCCGGACGACGTGGAGGTCGAAGACGGACTGCTCGACGTGACGACGACCCTGCTTGACGGTCTCCTGCTTGCGCTCGATCCAGATGCGCTCGAGGTTCTCGTAGCCGAGCATCTCGAGGACCGACTCCATGTGGTCGTTGAACTGCTCGACCGCCTCGGTCTCGATCCGGTCGATGCGCGTCCGCAGATCCTCGATGCGGTCGGAGATCTCCTCGCGGCGTTCTTCGAGTTCGTCGCGTCGGTCGAGTTCGTCCTCGATGCGCTCGATTTCCTCGGTGACGTCCTCCAGATTGCCCTGCAGGCGGCCGAGTTCGAACTCCAGTTCGTTGGCCTCCCGATGCAGGTCCAGCAGTTCGCCGTGGGTCTCGTCCTGGAGGTGTTCGACCTCCGTTTCGAGTTCCTCGATATCGTCTTCGAGGTGCTCGCGCTCCTCCTCGAGGCTGGTGACGCGCTCGCGGCGCCGTTCGAGTTCCGATTCGGCGCGCGCGAGCCGTTCCTCGAGCTGTGAACGCTGGCGTTTCTGCTCCTCGTAGGTCGCCTTCTCGGTCTTGAGGTCGTCTATCTCCGACTGCAGGTCCTGCCGTTCCTGTAACTTCTCCTGGCGGAGGTCCCGGATGCGGTCGAGCGTCGACTCGACCGCCGTCTCGTCGACCTCGCTCCCGCAGGTCCAGCAGACGACCTGGTCCTCGACGAGCCGGTCGGTCACCGCGCCGTCGTCCTCGCCGCGCAGCGCCGCCACGATGTCCGAGCTCGTCCCGTCGAGCATCTCCTCGTTGAACTGGATGACCTTCTGGAGCTCGTTGACCGTCGTGTCCAGTCCCTGGCGCTGGTCGCGCAGGCGCTCGATGCGCTCCTCGACGTCGGAGACGTCGCCCGACACCTCCGTCGGCAGGTCCTCGAGTTCCCGCTCGACGTTTTCGATCTCGCTTTCGAGCGCGGAGATGCTCTCGCGCTCGCTCTCGACGTTGTAGCGGACGTCTTCGAGGTTCGACCGTGCGTCCCGAAACGAGGCCAGTGCGTCCTCGAGTTCGGCTTTCTGGTCGCGGGTCGAGCCCACGTCCTGGTCGGCCTCCTCGATGGCCTCTTTGGTCTCTTCGAGCGTTTCGCGTTTCTCCTCGATCTCGCTTTCGAGGTCCTGGCGTTCGCCTTCCAGGTCGGGGAGCTGGTGACGCAGCGACTGGAGGTCTTCGAGTCGCTGCTCGACCTCCTGGCGCTCGGTCTGGAGCTCCTCGATCTGGTCCTCGATGGCGGCCGTGTCGACCGGCCGCATGATGAGTTCGCGCAGGTTCTCGGTCAGTTCGACCGCCCGTCGCGCCTCGTTCGATTCGAGCAGGAAGACGAAGAGATCCGCGAGTTCGGGGTCGTCCAGATAGGGGTCGCCGTCGGTGACGACTGTCCCGTTCTGCCGGACGAGATTTCGCGTGTACGTCTCCTCGCCGACGGTCAACTCGACGTGTCCCTCGTCGGCGTCGCCTTTCAGCGAGACGTCGTCGCTGCCCAGTCCGGCCATGATCGCCTGCAACAGCGAGGTTCGGTTCGTCGCGTTTCGTCCCGTGAGGATCGTCACGCCCGAGGAGAACGTCACTTCGGTCTCGTCTATCCCTCCGACATTTTCGACGGCTACTGACACTGTCTCGGCTACTGATTCGGTCGCGCCCATACTACCTCCTGTACCCTACCGATGCTTAAAGCTACTGTACTTCGGTCAGCCGCCGAATCGCGGCGCTTTCCGGCGGTTTCCGCGCTCGGGTCCCCGCCGACCGCACGGCGGGCCTCACCAATTACATACATACTAGTGTAATCTCATTCCGAATCTGCGTTCGTGTTCGTTCGACAGCGGCAGGCGCCGTCCTCGATCAGGTCGATCGGGTCGTACTGGCGCCCGCAGTCCTCACAGACCACCTGTACGTCGGCGATGACGTTCACGGGGCCCACGTCGAGTCGGTCGGTCGACCGGAGGTTCTCGACGTTTCTCCGGGTCACCGCCGTCAGGCGACTCGTGAGTCGCTGGATCGTCTCGACGGACTTCTCGCGTTGCTGGTCGTCGTCCGAGTCCGGGTACTCGACGCCGCGGTACTCCCTGAGATAGGTGTGGATGGCGTAGTGGCTGACGAAGTCGCCCAGGAGCGCCTCGACGTCGACGCCCTCGCGCTCCAGACGGTTGCGCGCCTGCGTGCGAGCACCCTCGGTGACGTCGTCGCCCGTCAGCAGTTCGTAGGTGTTCTCCAACTCCCCCTGGAGAGTGACGACGTTCGCCTCGTTCATCGCGCTCTCCATGACTCGCCGGTTGAAGTGGTCGGCGAGGTCGCGCAGGCTCTGTTGCTCGCGCCCGTCGCCGATCCAGCGGCGCTCGAGTTCGTCCCCGAGCCCGTCGAGGCCGTAGTCGCGTATCACGCGCTCGACCTTGTTGTCCGGTCGCTCCGACTGACGATTGCTCATCGGTTATCGGGTACTCACGACTCCCGGATAGGTCTTCCGTTCGCGTCAACCGCCCCGACGACTGCGTCTGCGCCGTCCCCGCCCGCACCCGCCGCTCGTTTCTCACCTCCCGCACCGCCAGTTTTCTTATCGCTCTGTTTTATCGACGCTCGTCTCATATTTCTATTGTATTCGGGGGTGCGAGCTGTGTCTGTAAACAGACGCCACGAGATCGTCTTAGCCTGTCTGAGAGTGTCTCTTCGGTCAGATCTGGGAGGCCTGTCGGTATCGATGCGACTCGTTCGAGTCCAGTGTGGTATGGCCGTATTTCGTGCGTTTCAGCATCTATAAGCCGTATTTGTGGTCTCGTTCCTCGGGTCGTATGTCTCCGACAGAATATAGACGTATTTCAATCACATATATTATAATAATCTGGTATGTACGGTCAGTCGTCGTCCGGTGAGATGCGTGCGAGGCGCATCGCGTTGCCGGTGACGACGGTGGTCATGCCGACGTCGCCGGCGAGGACGACGAACCACAGTGGGACGGTGACCCCGGGGAAGGGGATGGCCACCGCGAGCGCGGCCTTGACGAGGAGGCTCCCCCAGACGTTCTGTCGGATGACGCCGTTGCCAGTGCGGGCGAGGCGGTGGAGGTAGGGCAGTCTGGCGAGGTCGTCGCCCATCAGCGCGATGTCGGCGGTCTCGATGGCGGTGTCCGTGCCAGCGGCGCCCATGGCCACGCCCACGGAGGCTGTCGCCAGCGCGGGCGCGTCGTTGATGCCGTCGCCGACCATCGCGACCGTGCCGTACTCCGCGCGTAACGCCTCGACGCGCTCGACTTTCTCCTCGGGGAGCAGGTCCGCGGCCACCTCGTCGACGCCGACCTGCTCGCCGACCGCGCGGGCGGTCCGCTCGTTGTCGCCGGTCAGCATCGCGAGGTGGTCGACCCCGCCCGCGCGCAGTCGCTCGAGGGCTCGTCGGGCCTCGGGGCGCACCTCGTCGGCGATGGCGACCACGCCCTCGATCTCGTCGGCCGTCCCGACCAGGACGACCGTCTTCCCCTCGGACTGGAGTCGCGGGATCGTGTCCGCGAGCAGGTCCAGACAGTCCGCGCGGTCCGCACAGAGGGGTTTGGTGTCCTCCACGGCGACCCCGCCGTCGGTCGTGAGATGGACGTGGTCCAGGTCGAAGCCCAGGTCTGCGAAGAGGCCGGGTTTGCCGGCGTAGTGGGTCTCGCCGTCCAGGTCAGCGCGGACGCCCTTGCCGGTGATCGACTCGAAGCCGTCGATCTCCCGGTCCGGGACGCCTCGCTCGCTCGCGGCGGCGACGATGGCGTCGGCGATAGGGTGTTCGCTCCGGCGTTCGAGCGCGCTCGCACAGGCCAGCACGTCGTCCTCGTCGTTCCCGTTGAGTCCGACGACGTCGGTGACGCGCAACTCGCCCGTGGTGAGCGTCCCGGTCTTGTCGAAGGCGACGGCGTCGACCTCGCCCATCGTCTCGAGGTGGTTGCCGCCCTTGATCAGGACGCCGTGTTTCGCCGCGCTCGTGACGCCCGACACCACAGTTACGGGCGTCGAGATGACGAACGCGCAGGGGCAGGCGATGACGAGCAGCGAGATGCCGCGGACGAACCAGGCCGTCCAGCCGCCGAAGACGAGCGGCGCGACGAAGATGGCGACCAGCGCCCCGGCGACGACCACCGGCGTGTAGTAGTCGGCGAAGCGCTCGACGAACTGCTCGCGGTCGGTCTTGTTGGACTCGGCGTCGGCCACCAGGTCGACGATCCGCGAGATGGTGTTGTCGGCCGCGGCGGCGGTCGTCTCGATCTCGAGATAGCCCGCCTCGTTGATGGTCCCCGCGAACACCTCGTCGCCCTCTCCCTTGTCGACGGGGACGCTCTCGCCGGTGATCGGCGCCTGGTCGACGGCGCTCGACCCCTCGCGGACCACGCCGTCCATCGGAATCTTCTCGCCCGGTTCGACCAGCACCGTCTCGCCGACTGCGACCGATTCGACAGGCACTTCCACGCGTTCGCCGTCGCGTCTGACCGTCGCCACGTCCGGCGAGAGTTCGAGCAGTTCGGTCAGCGAGTCCCGCGCCCGGTCGACCGAGTACCGCTCCAGCAGTTCGGCGACGTTGAACAGGAACGCCAGCGAGGCGGCCTCGACGTAGTAGCCCAGGTCCGGGACGACCAGCGAGATCCCGGTCGCGCTCAGGATGGCTGCCGACATCAGGAAGTCGATGTCGAGCGAGCGCATCCGCAGCGAGTAGTAGCCGTTGCGGACGATGACCGCTCCCCCGGCGACGATGCCGACGAGATACAGCGCGTCCGCGAGCAGGAGTTCGCGTCCCGCCGCGGCGAGGAGCGCCTCGTTGACGCCCGGCAGGCCGAACTGGACGAGCACGCCCAGCCCCAGAAAGAGGCCGCTGACCCAGGTCTTCATCGCGCGCGAACTCGTCCAGACGCTGTCGTCCCCGTCTTCGGTCTCGCTACCGTCGCGCTCGGCGTCCGCGTCGTCGCCGCTTCCGTCGGCCGCGCCGTCGACGCTCGTCACCTCGTAGCCCGCGCCCTCGACTGCCGCGACGAGCGCCTCGGTGTTCGTGGTCGCGTCGTGGTCGACCGTCACGCGCCCGGTCGTCGGACTCGTCTTGACGTGCTGAACACCGTCGACGTTCCGCAGCGCCCGCTCGACCTTGTCCGCACAGGACGAGCAGTCCATCTCCGGTACGTCGAAGCGGAGTTCGGTGGTTCCGGCGTGGTCGCTACCGCCCGCGGGGCCGCCGTCTTCGACGGTGTACCCCGCCGCAGTCACCCGCTCGCGGATCGCGCTCTCGTCGGTCCGGGCGGGGTCGTAGCGGACCTGGAGCCGCCCGGACGTGGGCCGCGCGTCGACCGCTTCGATACCGTCGAGCGCCTCGACGCTGGTGGTGACTTTCCCCACACAGGAGGGACAGTCCATCTCCGGGACCGACAGCGCGAGTTCGAGCGTCTTCTCGCCGTTCTCGTGGTCGTGGCCCCCGCTCTCACCGTCAGAGGCGTCGTGGTCGTCCGGGCCACTCCTCGTCATACGTGTCGCTAGGCGACAGCCGCATATTAACCCCGCTGCTACGAACCCGGGCTCAGTTAATTCGGATTGCTATTTCGATCGCAGGAATTTAACAATCCTGGCTATCGCTCGGCGTCCGCGGCGTCGCCGTCGTCCGGGCCCCAGACGCTCTCGTCGTCGCCGCCGGGCGCCCGGAGGTCCAGCGGGCGGAGCCAGAACGCCCAGGCGGCGACGACGGCGCCGCCGTAGCCCGTGATCCAGATGGCGTACCGGAGCGGGGCGGGGCCGTCCGGCCCGATCAGGCTGACCAGTTGCCCGGTCAGGATGATACCGACCAGCAGCGCGAGCGCCAGCGCCGCGTCGAACTTGTCCATTACCGGCGATTGGTGTTTGCGGGACGTAAGCGACTCGATCCCTTGCCCGACCTGTTGCGCCAGCGCCACGACCGAACCGTTTATATCGCTAACAATTCGACGGTGTGACAGGTGACATGTCGGACCTGTACGGGCCGGTCGAGTGGTCGACGCGGCTGTTTGATCTGCCGAAGTCCGCCGTCGTGACGGCCGACCGCGGACGGGTCCGCCTGAAAGTCGTTTCCCCGAGACGCCCCCGCCTGTTGGTTGCGCAGGCGCTCGCGGTTGCGGCGGTCTTTGCCGTCGGGATTTTCCCCGAGACGGTCGCTCTCTGGGTCGAGTCGGCGCTCGGAACCGCCGCAGCGGCCGGCTATCGAGAGTACTGGAAGATTTTCGCGACGGTCGCTACCATCGCCACTGCCGCGCTCCCTCTACATCGGAGACGCGCCCGCGCCGCCGCGGAGTCGGTGACGGCCGCAGACGTCGCCGCCGACCCCGACGCGTCGGTCGAGCCACACGCGATCAGCGACGTGACGCTCGAAGGCAGGCGTTCGATGCTCGGTGAGAAGGCGCGCCTTTCAATCTCGATGCCCGACGGAACGTATCGGCTGGTCGGTCCAAAATCCGATCTGGAGGACCTTCGCGACCGGATCGACGTGCGAGAGACCCGGTCTGGCGAATGTCAGGACCGTGAGTCGATCACGGGCGACGCGGTCGAACTCGCCGAGAACTGACCGACGCGCCCGCTTCGAGTGATATTCAGAGCCGACGTTCCGGACGACACTCTCGGATATTTGTGATCCGTGCAAAGAAATAAGAGAGTGATTCGCGTATTCGTGTGTATGACCGATAGCGGCCTCGGCTCGTGGACCGACGGGCGTTCGTCCCGTGAACGAGTCAGAGAAATCGCGACGACGCTCACGGAACCGCGGTCCGTCGAATGGGTGCGCGAACAGGCACAGGTGTCGTCGTGGCAAACGGCGAAAGACGAGTTGGCGATGCTCGTCGACTTCGGGCAGGTTCAGACCATCGAGGGCGACGACGGGAACACGAAGTACGCGCCGAACTACCAGCTTCGCTACTTCAAGGAGGTGACCGAACTCATCAACACCCACACGCGGGCGGAACTCCGGGAGGAGGTCGCGTCCATCCAGGCCGACATCGACGAGTGGCAGCGCGAATTCAGCGTCGAATCCCGCGACGAGTTAGAATCGACGCTCACCGACGACGGCCTGGACAGCGAGGCGATTCAGCATCGCAATCGCGTGCTCCGGCGGTGGGAACACCACGAGGACAACAAGCGTCTGTTGCGACACGCGCTCGAACTCTACGACGACGCCCGAGAGCTGTACCCCGGACGGGACGAGTCGTCGAACTCGTCGCCGCCGCTCTCCCAGTGAGCCGGACTGATGATCTTTCTCGCCAATCGCGCGAATCTCGATAGACGAACGCTTCTGACCCGGATTCACGACCGGTTCCAGACACAGGTACCCGACGAGGGCTCCCCGGTCGAGCAGGTGCGGTATCAGACGTCGACCGGGAACAAAGTCGGCGTCCGGGCGACGGTTTCCCCCGACGCGTTTCTCCGCACGTCCTTCCCCGCTGACGCGGCGGAATTGCAGGTCTCCTTCGATTTTCCACAGACCCACGCGTACGACTTCTACGCGATTCAGTGGGTAGAGCCGGACCGCAACCTCATGGTCGGATGGCATCAGGACGAAACGCACACGGACCTCGGTGAGTGTCACTTCCAGATCGATCATCGGGGCGAGACAGTACAGCGAGCGACCGCCGAGTTTCTCGATGCACACCCGCTCAACGTGCTCGACCGGCGACTCGACGACCTCGTGGCGGTTCTCGACGCACTGACGTGGACGGATGGCGTTCCGGCGCTCCCGGCCGCTGCCATCCGATGATCGACCTACCGTGCGTTCGACGCCGTGCAGGCGTCGCCGTATCCGCCCCGCGGCGGTCTGAACCGCTGTCGAAGATCCCAGTTGATAGGCGGGACGGTCGCAGGTTTCTGTCTCGGGTGGTTCCGGTCGATGCGCCGTGACACGGAGTCGATCGGGTAGCAGCGTCTCGGCCAGTCGGCTTTCAGCGCTCAGGTTCGGATGCGGTCGCGGTGGCGTCTGCGCTCGCGGATGCGGTATCGTCTGCGGTCAAGAAGACAGCTAGCGAGCGGGCCGAGGGCTTTCGGCTTTACTCCTCTTCGAGCGCGTGCCAGGAGAGACGCGGCTCCCGGGCGGCTTCGACCTGGTCGATCCGGCGCGCGGCGGTGCGCTCGGGGGCGGCGTCGAGCGCGCTGTCGTCCTCGCTCGCGACGGCGTTGAACGCGGCGGCGAGGTCGTCGAGCGAGTCCGGGCTCTCGGCCTCCGTGGGTTCGGTCATCAACGCTTCGTCGACGATTTCGGGCCACTTCGTCGTGGGCGGGTGGACCCCGTAGTCGAGCATCCGCTTGGCGAAGTCGGCGGCGTCCCGGTCGCCGGCGCTGGCGACGAACTCGTGATGGAACGGGCCGTAGGGCACCTCCAGGTCGATGCGCTCGGCGAGGTAGTTGGCGTTGAGGACGGCCTTCGCGCTGGCGTCGGCCAGTCCCGCGTCGCCCAGGCGGGCGATGTACGCGCAGGTCTTCAGGAGGACGAGCCAGTTGCCCTCGAAACCGTGGACCTTGCCGATGGAGTGGGCGGGCTCGTAGCGCTCGTAGCTGTCGCCGCCCGCGCCGCCGTCTCCGCCGCCCCCGCGCTCCCGGACGTGGGGCGTCGGGAGGAACGGTGCGAGTTCCTCGACGACGCCGACCGGGCCGGCGCCGGGGCCGCCGCCGCCGTGGGGCGTGGCGAAGGTCTTGTGGACGTTGTAGTGCATCACGTCGAAGCCCATGTCGCCGGGGCGAGCCCGCCCCAGCAGCGCGTTCAGGTTCGCGCCGTCGTAGTAGAGCAGGCCGCCGGCGTCGTGGACGACGTCGGCGATGGCCTCGATGTCGCGCTCGAACAGCCCGAGCGTGTTGGGGTTGGTGAGCATCAGCGCCGCGGTGTCGTCGCCGACGGCGGCCTCGAGCGCCTCGACGTCGACGCGGCCGTCGTCGGCGCTGGGGAGTTCGACCACGTCGAAGCCGGCCATCGCCGCCGTCGCGAAGTTCGTCCCGTGAGCGCTGTCGGGGATGACGACTTCGGTCCTGTCCTCGCCGTTGTGCTCGTGGTAGGCCTTCGCGATGTGGATGCCCGTGAACTCCCCCGCGGCCCCCGCGGGCGGCTGGAGGGTGACGGCGTCCATCCCGCCGATGCGCCCGAGGTAGTCCTGCAGTTCGGCGGCCACAGCCAGCAGGCCCTGCAGCGACTCGTCGGGACGGTCCGGGTGGACCGCGGCGGCGGGATGGGCGGCCAGGTCCTCGGTGAACTTGGGGTTGTACTTCATCGTGCAGGACCCGAGCGGGAACGGGCCGCTGTCGACGCCGTAGTTCATCTCGGAGAGGCGCGCGTAGTGCCGGGCCAGTTCCGGCTCCGACAGGGCGGGCAACTCCAGCGAGTCGCGCGTCAGGTCGTCGGGCAGCGGCGAGTCCTCGCCACCGACCGACACCTCGGTCTGGTCCTTTTCGGCCAGCAGGGGCTCGTAGGCGCCGTCGTCGGTCCAGCGCGCCTGGTCGTAGGTGGTGCCGACGGTCTCCCCGGCCTCCGAATCGGCGTCGCCGTCGGCACCGGCGTCGTCGGCACCGGCGTCACCGCGGTAGCGGTCGCGTTCCTCCATCTCAGGCCACCTCCGCCATGGCCGCGACGAAAGCGTCGACGGCGGGTTCGGTCGCGTCGGTGACACACACCTGAACCCGGTGCTCGCCGACGACGTGGACGGCGAAGCCCTCGCTCTCGAGGTCGCTCGCGACGGCTGCCGCGGGCTGGTCGGTGTGGGCCTGGAACTCCCGGAAGTGGTGCCGGTCGTGGACCGGCGCCTGCAGGCCGTCGACGTCGTCGAGTCGCTCCGCGAGACCGGTCGCGAGGCGCACGCAGTCTTCGGCGAGGTCGACCAGTCCGTCCGGCCCGAGCGTGGCCGCGTGGATCGCCGCCCGCAGCGCCAGCCACGCCTGGTTCGTGCAGATGTTGCTCGTCGCGCGCTCCTTGCGGATGTGCTGTTCGCGGGTCTGCAGCGTCAGCGTAAACGCCCGCCGTTCCGTCCGGTCCTCGCTCGCGCCGACGAGCCGGCCGGGAACCTGCCGGAGGTACTCCTCGCGCGTGACGAACAGTCCCATCCCCATCCCGCCGGCCGAACCGAGCCCGAGAGAGCTCGCCTCGCCGACGACGACGTCAGCGCCAACGTCGGCGGGCCGCTCCAGCACGGCCATCGCGACCGGGTCCGAACCGACCACGAAGAGGGCGTCGTGGGCGTCGGCGACCGCGCCAATCTCGCCGAGCGATTCCTCGATGGCGCCGACGACTGTGGGGGTCTCGGCGTAGACCATCGCCGTCTCGTCGTCGACGGCGTCGACGAGTCCGTCGACGTCGGCGGTCCCGTCCGCGGTGGGGTAGGAGTCGACGCGGAGGTCAGGGCCGTCGGCGTAGCGGTCGAGGACCGCTCGTTTCCCCTCGCGGAGGCTGTCGGGGACGAGCACGCGCTCGCCGGAGACCGACCGCACTCGCTGGGAGAGCGTGGCGGCCTCGCCGAGCGCGCTCGCGGCGTCGTACATCGAGCAGTTCGCCACCCCTAATCCTGTGAGTTCGACCAGCAGCGACTGGTACTCGAACAGTGCCTGGAGAAACCCCTGCGCGACTTCGGGCTGGTACTGGGTGTAGGAGGTGAGAAACTCCTGGCGGGAGGCCAGGTCGTCGACCAGCGCGGGGACGTAGTGGTCGTAGTGGCCGCGACCGAGGAACTCGGTCAGGTCGTCGCTGCACCCGAGCGTGCCCTCGAGTTCGCGCCGGACGGTCCGCTCGTCGCGGGCCGCGATGCCGAACGCGTCGTCGAAGCGGACCGCCTCGGGGATGTCGAACAGCGCCTCCTCGTCGGCGGCGCCGACGGCGTCGAGCATCGCCGCCGTGTCGGCCGCCGTGTGCGGGGCGTACGGGCTGCCGCGTGTCTTCCGTGTCATAGAGCCGAATTGTCGAATCTATCAGCGGGTCCCACAAAGACCTACCTCTTCGATCTGTCGGCTCGCACCGCCCACCTCCGGACGGGTCCGCTCGCACCGCCTGCCGGAGGACAGAGTCGACCTACTCCCCGCTGATCCGCTCCAGCGCCTCGAGACACTCGATGAGGGCGCGCCCGTTGTGGTAGGCGCCCTTGTACATCGCGCCCTTGCGACCAACGGGGTCGAGGTCCTCGGTGACGCCGGAGTGCCACTCGCCGACCTCGCGGTCGACGTGGTAGTCGTCGATAAAGTCGTAGGTCTCGCGGAAGGCGTCGGCGTAGCGCTCGTCGCCGGTGAGTTCGTACATCCGGAGCGCGCTGGTCAGCGCCTCGGCCTGGACCCACCACGCCTTGACGCGACTCGTCGCGGGCTCCTCGAACGGGCCGAAGAAGTAGAAGCCGCCGTGCTCGTCGTCGTAGCCGTACTCCAGCGAGTAGTCCCACAGCGTCTCGTAGAGGTCCCGATAGTACGAGAGGGGCTGGTCGAGCGCGTTCGCGGCGTCCATCGTCAGCCAGACGTTCTCGACGTCGTGGCCGTAGGAGACGATGCGGTAGGCCTCCTCGCCGAGCAGCGGCTCCCAGTCGGCGGCGTACTTGTCGGTACAGACCCCGAGGTCCTTCCGGACGACCGTGTTGGTGTTGATAGTCAGGATCTCCGCGAGCCGTTTCCCTCCGAGGTCGTGGCCGGTCGCCTCGTAGAACGTCGTGAACGCCTCCATCAGGTGGAGGTGGGTGTTCATCAGCTTCGTCGACGGCGGAAGCTGTGCGTCGACTTCGACCTTCGGCGACCAGTCGGGTTCGATGTTGTCGAGGTAGGTCCCGCCCTCGGTGATGGGCGTCCAGTCGGGCTCGAAGTACTCGACGTAGCCGCCGTGTTCCTCGTCGTAGGCCTCCGATTCGAACAGTTCGAAGAGGTCGACGGCGGCCTCGCGGGCGCGCTGTTCGCCGGTGGCGCGGTAGTACTCCGAGAGCGCGTAGAGGACGAACGACTGGCCGTACAGGTGCTTGTTCGGCTTGATCACGGTGCCGTCGCGCTCGGTGGTCCAGTAGTAGCCGCCGTGGTCGTGGTCGCGAAGTTCCTCGGTCAGAAAGTCGAACCCCTGGCGGGCTGCAGCCTCGAACCGGCCGTCCTCGTCGTAGCCGCCGCGGACGAGCCGGGAGAAAAACCACACCATCCGCGACTGGGTGACGATCATCTTGCGCTCGTCGCCGTCGGGCTCGCCGGCGGCGTCGAAGCCGAGCAGGTAGCCCCCGTGCTCGTCGTCGATACAGCGCGGATACCAGAAGTCGCTCACCGTCTCGCGCAGGTTCGCCTCGAGCCGCGACGCGTACGGGGCGAGGTCGGCACCATCCGTTCCCATGCCGCGGCCTTCTCCGGGTCGGTACTTGAACGTAGTCTCTCGGGGACAGCGGGGCTGTCGCCACCCGGCCGGCGGATCCCGCGGTTTTACGCACGGCCGCCCGAACGATCCGCCATGGAAGTCGTCGCGAGCGACGATCCGATGATAGACGCGGCGCGACTGTCCGCGGCGCTGGGCGAGGACGTGACCGTCCGCTCGACGGACACGAGCAGCGAGCGGGCCGTGATCGAGGCCGCCAGCGAGGCCGACGCGCTCGTCGTCGACGTTTCGACGCCGGTGAGCGAGCGAGTCCTCGACGCCTGTCCGGACCTGCGGATCGTCGCGCGGGCCGGCGTCGGCGTCGACACCATCGACGTGGCCGCCGCGGCCGAGCGGGGCGTCGTCGTCACGAACGTCCCCGAGTACTGCACCGACGAGGTGGCGACCCACACCGTCGCGCTCGCGCTGGCCTGCGTCCGCAAACTCGGCCCGCTCGACCGCGACGTGAAGGGGGGCGGCTGGGACTGGGCGGTCGGCGGCGAGACCCACCGCCTCCGCGAGTCGACGCTGGGGTTCGTCTCGTTCGGCCCCATCGCCCGCCGCGTCCGCGAACAGACCGCCGGCTTCGACCTCGAGTACGTCGCCTACGACCCCTACGTCGAGGAGCGCGAAATGGCCGACGCGGGCGTCGAGAAGGTCGATTTCGAGGGGTTGCTCGACCGCACCGATATCGTCTCCGTGAACGCGCCGCTGACGCCCGAGACCCGCGACATGTTCGACGCGGCGGCGTTCGAGCGCCTGCCCGACCGCGCCGTCGTCGTCAACACCGGTCGCGGCGGCGTCGTCGACGAGGCGGCGCTCGCCGCCGCGCTCGACGCGGGGGAGATCGCGGCCGCCGGACTCGACGTGTTCGCCGAGGAACCGCCGGGCGACTCGCCGCTGTTCGACCACGACCGCGCGGTCCTGACGCCACACGCCGCCTGGTACTCCGTCGAGGCTCGCGAGGAACTCAACGATACCGTCGCCGAGAACGTCCGCGCCGCGCTGGACGGCGAGACGCCGCCCGACCGGATCGACCCCGACCTCGACTGGGTGTAGGCCGGCCCCGGCGCGGCGAGGACGGCGGTCAGCCCTCGATCTCTATCTCGCGGCCGGGGTGTGACTCCCCGTCGAGGATCGGGAGGTGGACCTCGAGCACTTCCTCCTCGTAAGTCGCGGCGATCCCCGATTCGTCGATCTCGCGGGGCACGCTGACGTGGCGGCTGTAGACGCGCTTGGCCCCGTCCTCGTGGTCTTCGGCCTCGACGTGGAGGCGCCCGTCGTGCCAGCGGACCGAGACCTGACCGCGCTCGTAGCCCGGCAGGTCGACGTACACTTCGTAGGCGTCCTCCTCTTTGAACAGTTCGACCTCGTGGTCCGGGTGGTGTGTCATACACCTCAAACTTCGCCGCCACACCACTTGAAGCGATACCCGGATTCTCGCGAGCTTGGATACGGCCCCGCTCCCCCCGCCCACCCGCGACCGCCGTGACACGCTCTGACTAACTGGTCAGACAGTTCGCAACTCTTTTGACTAACCAGTTAGTCAGATCGGGTAATGAGTGGCGAAGCGGACGCAGTCGCGGACGGTGACGCCGACGCGGCCGCAACCGGTGACGCCGACCCGACGGACGCCGACGCGGCCGACGAGGACCTCGACACGGCCGAAGAGATCATGCGGGCGACGTATCGCGCTCTCTGTGCGCACGGCTACGCCGACCTGACGACCCAGGACATCGCCGACGAGTCGGCCACGAGCAAGGCTGCCCTCCACTACCACTACGACACCAAGGAGGAACTGCTCCTCTCCTTTCTCGACCACCTCTACGACGCGTTCACGGACGAGTACAGCGAGACGGAGGGCGACCACGCCGTCGAACGACTCGTCACGTTCGTCGATTCGGTCCTCCGGCGCGAGGACGCCGAGAGCGACCAGGCATTCCAGACTGCCCTCCTCGAAATCCGGGCGCAGGCCCCCTTCGCCGAGGGCTATCGCGTGCAACTGACGGCCTTCGACGAGTTCGTCCGCGAGCGCGTCGCCGAGATCGTCGCCGACGGCATCGCGGAGGGCACTATCCGCGAGGACGTCGACCCCGAGGACACGGCGGCGTTCGTCGCTACCCTCATCGACGGGGTGAACACCCGCCGCGTCTCCATCGGCGGCACCGACTGTGGCACCCGCCGGACCTTCCTCGCCTACGTCGAGGACCACCTCGTCGCGCCCGACGCCGACGTGGTCGTCGACCCGGACGAATCCCCTGACCTGGACGAATCCCCCGACCCGGACGAGTCCTCCGAACCGACCCGGACTGACGAGGAGGGCGACGCGTGAACGAGGGCGGACGCGACGCCGGCTCCGCCGATGGCGAGCGCTCCGGCGACGACGACACCGACGGTGACCCTTCCGGCGGGGACCGACTCCTGGCGGGGGTCAAGCGCCGGGTCAACATGGTGTTCAAAGGTCGCGAGGAGTTCGACCTGACCTCCGGGGGGATCGGCAAGCCCCTCTTCTATCTCTCCTTGCCCATCGTCATCACGAACCTCCTGCAGACGGCGTACAACCTGGTCGACACCATCTGGCTCGGCCAGTACAGCGAGGAGGCGCTCGCGGCCATCGGCGTCGCTTTCCCGCTCGTCTTCTTTCTCATCTCGCTGGGTCTGGGCATCTCCATCGCCGGGTCCATCCTCGTCGCCCAGAACGTCGGCGCCGGCGACGAGGAGCAGGCGGAGTTCGCGGCCTCGCAGACGGTCACGTTCGCTATCATCGCCTCGCTGATCCTCGGGAGCGTCGGCTACCTGTTCGTCGGTGACCTCATCGGCCTGCTCGGCGGGCCGCCCAACGTCGTCGCGGAGGCGACCGGCTACCTCGAGATCATCTCGCTCGGGATGGTGTTCATGTTCGCGTTCTTCGTGTTCATGTCGCTGATGCGCGGCTACGGCGACACGATCACGCCGATGCTCGTCATGTTCGTCACCGTCGTCGTCAACATGATCCTCGACCCGTTCCTCATCTTCGGGTGGGGGCCGTTCCCCGAACTCGGCGTGCAGGGCGCGGCCTACGCCACCGTCTTCTCCCGCGCGCTCGCCACCGTCATCGGCATGGCCATCATGTTCCGCGGCAACCGCGGCGTCCAGATCCGCCTCGCGGACATGGTGCCCGATCTCGCCTACCTCAGGAAGATCCTCCGGGTCGGCGTGCCCGCCTCCATCGAGAACACCGGCAACTCCATCGCCGTCGTCCTCATGCTCACCATCGTCACCCCCTTCGGCGAGACGGTCATCGCCGCCTACACCGTCGGCGTGCGGATGTTCTCTGTCATCTTCCTCCCCGCCATCGCCGTCGGCCGCGGCGTCGAGACGATGGCCGGTCAGAACATCGGCGCCGACGAGACCGAGCGCGCCGGCCGCGCCACCGGTTTTGCCGCGAAGGCGATGTTCGGCGTCCTCGCCGGCGTCGGCGTCCTCACGTGGCTCGGCGCACCCAACATCGTCGCCATCTTCTCCAACGACGCCGAGGTCATCGAGATCGGACGCCTGTTCCTGCGCTACGTCGCGCCCACGTTCGGCTTCACGGGCATCTTCCACGCCTACAAGGGCGGGTTCCGCGGCGCCGGCAAGACGATGACCGCCGCCGCCATCTCGATCACGATGCTCGGCGTCGTGCGCCTCCCCGTCGCCTACGTCGCCTCGCGCCCGCTCGCCTACGAGGGCAACTGGCTCGCCGGCCTCCTGTCGGGCGTGCCGGTCCTCGACGGCGTCGCCGGCGCGGTCGCCGACCTCCTCTTTTCGGGCTCGCTCGGCTACGAGGGGATCTGGCTGGCCTTCGGCGTCTCGAACGTCGCCGGCGCGCTCATCGCTTACCTCTGGTTCTCGCGGGGGACCTGGCGCGACGCCGACCTGACCGGTTCGGCCGTGGCCGCCGTCGACGGCGACGCCGACCCCTCCGACCCCGAACCCGCGACCGACGACTGACCGCTACTCCCGCGGTTTTTTGCCCACCCCGGGCGCCGATCCGGTATGGCCGCCGAGTCGACCCGGAACTACCGGATGGGCGCGCTGATCAACGCCGTCGCCGCCGCGCTCGTCGCTCTCGCCGGCGCCGTCCAGTACGCCAGCGACGGCTCCTGGTGGGAGGCGCTCTTTCTCGTCGCGGCCGTCCTCGCCGGTTCCGCCGCGATCGCGTTCTACCGCTCGCGCTCCGAGAGTCGGGAATGAGAGCGCCATACAGCGACTTTCAGGCGAAGAGCTGACCGATCCAGCCACGTCGGCGCGCGCCGTCGCGAGTCTTGTCTCGCGACGGAGTCGTGCGAGGGATGAGCGAAGGCGGTCTGAGCGAATCGGTTGGGGAGGTGTGTGGCCGTCCGTGGCGCGGTCGCGGGCCTGGTGGACTGAAAGGGCGAGACGCGCTCGTGCTTGCTTGGTCGTCTGAACGACCGCTATCCGCGCGGGCGGTGCGGAGAGCGCGGATATGTCGTTCAGCGGCCGCGAGCGGGTCGAGGGCTTTCAGCTCTCGTGATCCTCGGCGGGTGCGGTTACGGTTGCAGTATCGTCTGGGGTTGAATCAGCAGCTAGCGAGCGGGTCAGGGGTGTTCGACTCACGGTGATTGTGGCAACCACGACCGGGCCGCCCATGTCCGAGACAACTCCTCGAATCGCGCGAGAACTTACAAGGGATGGCGACGAAGACTCCCCATCTCGACGGCATGACGGCGCGTGACCCCTCGTTCACCATCCCTGGTCGGCCCGAGCGGCGGTATCCGCGGAGCGGCGGCGTCGAGTACGACGGCGAGACGGTGTTCGAACTCGTGCCTGACGCCGACCTGTCGAACGCTGACCTCGACGCACTCGTCACGGGCGTTATCGAGGACGGCCCGTACCGCGCCGGCGACTTCCTCGACCTGCCGATGACGCTCTATCTCGTCCGCGACGAGGAGACGACCGACGTGTTCCGCGTGACGGTCCGGGACGGGAGCGTCCGCCTGCACGTCCTCCCCGAGACCGAATCGGCGGGACTGCGGCGGTTCTACCACCGCCTGTCCGACCGCGCTGACTGCGAGTGGCGCGTCGACTGCCGGACGACGGTCGCGTAACGGTCGGGGACACGGCCACGAGCGCGCCGATACTGCGACACCTGTTGCGCAAACGTTAAGATGTTCCTCTCCGTGTCAACGGATGACACGACCCGGCGGCTCGGGTGTGGGGACACTGCGATGGGCCGCGGGTCGGGGTCGGGTAGCGCGACCGAACAGGGGTGGCGGCCGTACCGCCGGATCCGACACGATGGGTGGGCGACCAGGGAGCGACCGGATCGACCGCGTCACCAGCTACGGGACCCGGTCGCTCACCGCGGTCGGCGAGCGTTTCGTCTCGCGGATCGACAGCCCGGACGAGCAGTACCGCGCGCTCTCCGTCGCGCTGTGGCAACTCGTCCTCGTCTTCTACGTCTTCGGCGACACCGGTCTGACGACGGTGGTCCTCGAACTCGGCGGCTTCGAGGCCAACCCCGTCGCGCGGGCGTTCGTGAACGCCCTGGGCTACCCGGGGCTGCTCGTCCAGAAGGCGCTCGCGCTCGCTGTCCTCGCCGGCATGTGGAAGTACTATCCGGCCATCGGCGTCGACTCGCCCGACCCCTGGCGGCTGATCGTCCCTGCCATCCCCTTCCTCCGCGGCGTGCAACTCGTCGCTATCCACTGCTCGAACATCGCGGCGCTGGCGTAGACGGGAGAGGGCGGAGTACGCGCAAACGTCCGCGAGAGCGGAGCGAGCGCGGTTCACGCTGCCGAACGGAGTGAGGCCGCGCCTTTTTCACCCATGTTTTTGGCAGGTGGGGTGGGTCGCGGGCCAACCCACCCCACCGCGAAAAAGATGGTTCCTAGACGCCTTCGACGGTTTCGCGGTAGGCGACGACGGACTCGTGGGCGGCGTCGATGTCGGCGGCGGCGTCGTCGCCGGCTTCCCCGACGAGGTCGTCGAGCGCGAGTGCGATGCGCGCGAGGCGGCCGTGGTCCGGGCCGCGGTCGCGGGTCGCGAGCGAGTCGAGCTGCTCGGCGAGGTCGCGCAGGCGCTCGGCCGCGTCGTCGTCCGCCGTGGCGTCGGCGGCTGCTTCGAGTCGGTCGCTTGCGGTCGCGAGGTCCTCTCGTGTCATAATCGGCGCTTCGCCGGTCCGGGCGAAAACGGTTTCGATGACCGCGTGCGGTCTCGGGGCGGCCGGTCAGGCGCTCGCGACCGCTCGCGACTAGCCGTCGGGACAGTCGCTCGCGACCAGTCGCCGGGACGGTCGCGGTCGGTCAGTCGGCGACCCGCACGCGCAGTCCGATCCCGTCGCCGTCGGTGACCGCGAGTTCGGCCTCCCCGCCGTCGACCGACTCCGTGGCGACGTCCGCGCGATCGAAGCGCTCGCGGACCGCCGCCAGCGCGCCCGCGTCGGGCACGACGACTTCGAACCAGTCCAGGCCCAGACCCGCCGCGGGCGTCGACCGCCGGTTCCAGACGTTCGCGCCGACGTGGTGGTGGTACTCCCCGGCGGCGAGAAAGAGCGCCCCGCCGGTCTCCTGACGGACGTTCATCCCGAGCGCGTCGCCGTAGCATTCGCGGGCCGACCGCAGCGAGGTGACCTCGAGGTGGACGTGCCCGACGTCGGTCCCGACAGGGACCGTCGCCGAAGCGCCGCGCTCGTCGCCGGCCGCACTCGCCAGTTCGTCCAGGTCCAGCGGCTCGGTCACCATCTCGACGCGGCCGCTGTCGTCCGTCGGCCACGCCGCGCGCTCGCGGTCGCGGTAGATCTCGACGCCGTTGCCCTCGGGGTCTCGCAGATAGAGCGCCTCGCTGACGGCGTGGTCCGACGCGCCCGAAAGCTGCCAGCCGTCGCGAACGCGAGCGAGCGCGTCGGCCAGCGCCGCCCGCGAGGGTACCCTGAACGCGGTGTGAAACAGCCCCGCGGCGCTGTCGGGTCGGGCCGGCGTGTCCGGGGCCGCCGTCAGTTCGAGCAACCCCGAGTCGGCCGTGCCGAGCGTCGCGCGCTCCGCCGCCCGCGACCGGACCGCCAGCCCGACCACGTCGCGGTAGAACGAGACGACCGCGTCCAGGTCGGCGACCCGGAGCGCGACGCGGCCGATACCCGCCGTCGCTGGAAGCGTTTCGTCGCTCATCTACCCCGATTACGGGGCCGAGTCGCTAATAGCCGACGGCGCGTGCGATGGAGCCGCCGATGCGTGCGACGGCGTCGCTGTCCCGTCCGCCGGAGTCGCTGGCGCCTGCGACGGGGGCCGTCGGTTCGCTGAAGCGACACGCTGTTGGGGGATCCGGTCGGATCGCGACGCATGACCGCGGACGACCCGCTCGCGGACCTCCCCGAGACGCCCGCCGACGCGGGCGACGAGGCGGACGGTTCGCGACTCGAAGCCGACGAACCGCACCCGGACGTCCAGCGCGTGATGGCCCAGCGCGAGAAGTTCCGCCTGCTCCCGTTCTCGACGCTCGGCGCCCGGGGCGCCCGACTCCTCACCAGAATCGGCCTGTGGCTCCAGGAGAGCGACCCGCCCGCCGTCGGCGCGACGAGCGACCTCGCTATCCCTGGCCCCGCGGGCGACATCGACGTCCGGACCTACCGCCCGGACCGCGACGGCCCCTATCCGACCGTCGTCTACTACCACGGCGGCGGCTACGTGCTGGGCGACCTCGACGGCCACGACCTCTTCTGTCGGCACCTCTGCGTCGAGAGCGACTGCGAGGTGGTCTCGGTCGCCTACCGGCGCGCGCCCGAACACCCGTTTCCGGCGGCCGTCGAGGACGCCTACGCCGCCGTCGAGTGGGCCGCGAGCGACCCCGACGCGCTCGACTGTGGCGCCGGCACGGACCGCCGCGGGCTGGCGGTCGCGGGCGACAGCGCTGGCGGCAACCTCGCCGCCGTGATCTCGCTCGTGGCCGCCGAGCGCGACGGCCCCGAGATCGACTATCAGGCGCTCGTCTACCCCGCTGTCGGCGTCCGCGAGGATCAGCCGTCGGTGCGCGAACACACCGGTCTGATCCTCACCGAGGACGACCTCGAGTGGTTCCGGGACTGCTACTTCGGGAGCGAGATCCACCAGCGAAACCCCTATGCGGACCCGTCGCGGGCGTGTGACCTCTCGGCGGTCCCGCCGGCCACCGTGGTGACGGCGGGGTTCGACCCGCTCCGGGACGGCGGCGTCGCCTACGCCCGCCAGCTCGTCGGCGACGGCGTCTCCGTCCGCTTTCGCAACTACCCCGAGATGGTTCACGGGTTCGTCACGATGCTCTCGGAGACCGAAGACGTCGACCGCGCGACCGAAGCCGTCGCCGACCTCGGCGCGGACCTGCGCACTGCCTTCGACATCGAATGACTGGGGCGTGCGCGGGCCGGCCGTTCGGGTGGACTGCGCCGCGGCATCGTTCTGGAACGATCGTGGCAAAAAGCCGTTAAGTGCGTCCATCGCCGAGGTCCGGGCACCGAATGCTCGGATCGGCATCGGACTCCGAGACGTCGTGGAACCAGTACGGACAGGAGACGGAGTGCGAACTGTGCGGGGAGGCCCGGAACTGCACGACACGCGGGGGGCTGGTCACCTGCGAGGACTGTCAGACGGAGTTTCTCCCGTCGGACGGCATCCTGTAGCCGGACCGACCGCCACCGCTGTCACCGCCGCGGCTACCACATCGGCGCCGGGCAGGGGAGGCCGTCTCACGCGAGCCAGCGCGGCCGCAGCGGCACGTCGAAGCGGTCGGTCCGGAGGAGGCCGAGCCCGAACAGCCCCGCCAGCCCGAGCGCGAGCCAGTTGCCGAAGGCGGCGTTGACGACGCCCCAGAGGACGACGAAACTCACCATGTCGTCGAGCATGAACTCCGTCTCGGCGAGGCGGGCCAGGAGCGCCTCGCGGTCGAACCCCCAGTCGAAGGCGGCGACGGCGACGGTCGCCGAGAGCACCCAGCCCGCGTAGTTCGACCACGGCACGCCGTAGAAGGCGCCGCCCGCGTCGTAGACCCAGAAGCCCAGCGCCACCGCGCCCGGATCGAGGACGAGGTCGACGGCGACGACCGTCGCGACGACGACCGGGAGACGCACCCACGCCGACCGCGCGAGGTCGCCGAGCAAGAGGAGACAGAGCAGGTAGCTGTTCAGGACGAGCGGGAAGAAAAAGACCGGGAGCCCGAGCGGGACGCCGCCGAGCATTGGCCCCAGCGAGACGCCGTACTCGAAAGCGCCGTAGGGCCACCCTGTGGTCACGCCGACGTACTCGATGCCGTAGGCGTAAATCGTCAGCGCCGCGAGCGCGACCCCCGCTTTCCGGTCGAGCAGCGGCGCGACACCGGCCACGAGAGGCAGTCGCATCACGGCGACGCCGACAAGAACGAGGAGGGGGTTGAAGGCGAGCGGCGGCGGGAGCCAGCCCCACGCGCTCGCGAGCAGGAGCGCGGCGCCCGTGACGGGGAAGACGACGGCGATGGTGAAGCGGTTCGCGCGGACGAGGCCGGCCAGCCACGTCTCGACGGCGGGCCGGTCGAAGCGGGCGGGCGTCGCCCGCTCCCACGCGCCGGTCTCAGGCCCCATACACCAGCCTCCAGAGCCCGCCCATCGTCAGCAGCGCGCCGACGACCGTGTTGAGAATCGGGAACCACCAGTAGGCGCGGTCGACGGTGACCGACGAGCGCGCGACCCACGACGTGAACAGTGGATAGACCGCAACGAGGGCGCCCAGCCGCGGGTCGACTAGACCGAAGACCACCGCCGAGGCCGTCCAGACGGCCCCGCAGTAGGCGTAGGTCCGCGCCTCGCCGAGGACGGTTGCGGTGGTCTCGATGCCCGCGCGGCGGTCCGGTTCGATGTCAGGAATCGCTGAGAAGGTGTGCATCGCCATCGTCCACAGCCAGCCGCCCGCGACCGCCAGCGTGGGCGGAAAGGTCCCCGCCACGGCCGCGTAGGCGACCACGCCGGGCAGGATGTACAGGCCGTTCGACAGCGAATCGAGGAAGGGCGTCGTCTTGAACCGGAAGGGGGGCGCGCTGTACTGCACCGAGAGCGCGAGGAAGGCGAGCATCGCGAGGGCGCCCTCGGTCGGGAGCAGGGGCAGCACCGCCACGCCGAGCGTCCCGCAGGAAAGCACCGCGAGGACGACACCGCGGCCGCCCTGATAGCGGACCTCTTTCTCGTCTTTCTTGGGGTTCTCCTCGTCGATGTCGGCGTCGAAGACGTCGTTGACGCCGTAGAGGAAGACGTTCGCGGGGACGAGGAAATACGCCGTCAGCCCGACGACGAGCGGGGCGAAGATCTCGCTCGTCGACTCGGCGGCGTAGACGGCGCCGACGGCCGCCGGACCCGCCAGGTAGAGCCAGAAGCGGGGCCGCGAGAGCCGCAGGAGATAGCCGGCTCTCGTGTCTGCGGGGGCGAGCGACGCGAGACGGGTCGTCACTGAGGGCATTCGTCGTGTCGGGAATCGGGAACGGACGCGCTTAGTTCTCCCGCTCGCCGCGCGGGGTCAGCGTCGCTCCGCGTGCGGGCGCTCAGCGCTCCCGCTCGTCCCGCAGGAGCGCGTCGGCGGTGTGCTGGCCGCTGATGAGACACATCGGGACGCCGATGCCCGGCGTTGTGAACGAGCCCGTGAAGTACAGGCCGTCGACGGCCTTCGACCGGTTGGGCGGGCGCAGGATGGCCGTCTGGCGCAGGGTGTGTGCCAGTCCGAGCGCCGTCCCCTCGGTCGCGTTGTAGCGCTCGCCGAACTCCGAGACGCAAAACTCCTCCTCGAAGACGATGCGGTCGCGCAGGTCCGTGCCCGTGTTCTCGGCCACGTCGTCGAGGATCCGCTCGCGGAAGTGCTCGCGCTGGGCGGGACTGTCTTCGAGATCCGGCGCGACGGGCACGAGGACGAACAGGTTGCTGTGGCCCTCCGGCGCGACGGTGTCGTCGGTCTTCGAGGGGACACACAGGTAGTAGGCCGGCTCGTCGGGCCACGCGGGTTCGTCGAATATCTTCTCGAAGTGGGGGTCCCAGTCGTCGGGGAGGACGAGCGTGTGGTGGGCGAGTTCGGGTACGTCGCCCTCGACGCCGAGATAGAGGAGGTACGCGGAGGGCGCGTAGGTGCGGTCGTCCCAGTAGTCGGCGTCGTACTGCCGTTCGTGTTCGGGCATCAACTCCTGCTCGGCGTGGGCGTAGTCGGCGTTGACGACCACGCGGTCCGGCCGCCGTTCCGTTCCGTCCTCAGTGACGACCGAGAACCCCTCCTTCCGGCGGGTGATCTCATCGACCGCACTCCCCGTCTCGAAGTCGACGCCGAGGCGCTCGGCGAGGTCGACGACGGCGTCGACGACGACGCCGATACCGCCCGGTCGGTCGCTGCTTCCCGCTTCCGCGGGCGCGCCGGTCGCCGGACTGTTGGCGACCGGGTAGTAGACGCCGAGGTTGAAGTCGACGTGGCTCATCATGTTGTACAGCGCAGGCGTGTTGCGCGGCGACCCGCCGAGAAAGACCAGCGTGTACTGCATGATCTGCTGGAGCTTGGGGTTCTCGAAGTACTTCGAGACGTGACCCTGCATCGAGCGGGTGAGTTTGAGTCCGACCGGTGCGGCGGTCATCACGTCCAGGTCGACCCAGTCGCGCAGGCGCGAGCGGTCCTCGTAGACGAACTTCTCCATCGCCGTCCCGTAGTGGCGCTCGCTGGTCGCCAGATAGTCGTCGAAAGCCTCGCCCGCGCCGGGTTCGATCGACTCGAACAGCTCCCGGTTGGTCGCGCGGTCGGCCGCCACGTCGACCACTTCGCCGCCGCCGTCGAGCGGTCGCCGGTTCTCGAAGCCGCTGTCGCTTCCGCCGACTGCGCCATTGCCGTCGCCCGCGTCGACGCCGCCGTCGGTCGCGCGCTCGCCTTCGCCCTTGAAGAAGATGCGGTAGTGGGGGTCGAGCCGTTCGAGATCGTAGTAGTCGGCCGGCTCGCGGCCGAAGTGACCGAAGAAGCGCTCGAACACGTCCGGCATGAGATACCACGACGGTCCCATGTCGAAGCGAAAGCCCTCCGCTTCGAGGCGACTCGCGCGCCCGCCCAGCTGGTCGTTTTTCTCGACGACCGTCACGTCGGCGCCGGCGTCGGCGAGGTACGCCGCCGCCGAGAGCCCGCCGAATCCGGCGCCGACGACCGTCACCGACGCGTCCGTCTGCACGTCCGTTACCCGTGTCATGGTCGGACCTTCGGCGCCGTCCCGCAAAAAGGGGTCGCCAAACCTGTCCGATGGTCCTCCCGGCGCGACTCACCGACCGCCGAACCGCACTTGACGGTGCCGTCCCAACCGCGGGTATGGACGACGCCACCGTCGTAATCACGGGCGGAACGCGAGGGATCGGCCGCGCCTGCGTCGAGGCGTTCGCCGAGCGCGGCGCACACGTCGCGACCTGCGCCCGCGACGCCGACGCGCTGGCCGCGCTCGCTGCCGATATCGCCGACGACTCCGACGCCGCGGACGGCTCGCTCACCACTCAGCGCGCCGACGTGCGCGACGAGTACGACCTCGAGCGGTTCCTCGAGACCGCCCGTCGCGAGGGCGGGCCCCTCGATGTCGTCGTCGCCAGCGCCGGCGTCTACCACGGCGACCCCGGCGAGACTGCCATCGACGGCGAGTCGTACTCCGCCTTCGACGACCACCTGCGAACCAACGCCCGCGGCGTCTTCGCGACCTTCCGCGAGGCCGTCCCCCACCTCGCCGACGGCGCGCGCTTGCTCGCGCTCTCCGGGGGGATCGCCCGCGAATCACGGGCCGGGTTCGGCTCGTACGCCGTCTCGAAGGCCGCGACCGAAGCCGTGGTCCGGCAGTTCGCCGCCGACACCGACTATCCTGCGGCCGTCGTCGACCCCGGTATCGTGGCGACGGACCTGACCGGCGGCCGCGGCACAGACCCCGACAGCGCTGCCGACCTCGTCGTCCGGGCCGCGACCGCACTCGACCCCGTCGCTCTCGACGGTCGCGTCGTCGACCGCGCGGCGGTACGCGAGGAGTGAATCGCTACAATACCCACTTTCAGGGCTCACCGAGCACTTCGTGGCGACGATACAGGTACGCGGCCCCGGTGACGATGTTGACGAACCAGAGGGCGAGCAACACGATCCAGACCGTGCTGTCGGGATTCCAGTTGCTGTTCGCTCGCACGTACTGCATGTCGTAGTAGCCGGCAAGCGGCATCCCGACCCAGGCTCCCAGGAGCAAGAGCCCGCCGAGCGCACCCAGGTCGGACCCGCTTCCCGCGAGTATCAGGAGCATCGTCCACAGGAGCGCCCCGCCCGCAATCCCGTACCACCAGGTGTCCGACACCGTCGTCGTGTACATGCCGGGATTGTGCGCCCCTCCTGTCCGGGGTGGCGGTGCCCCGGACGTCCCGGACGCCGCATTCGCCTGGTTGTTCCGGACGCCGCAGTTGGGACAGAGCTCCGCCTGTTTCTTGATCGCGTTCCCACAGGACCGACAAAACACCTCGTCTGCGCCTTTCTCCCGTCCGGGCGTCATGTGGTATCAGTAGTTTTCGCCGTTTCGATGGAGCTCTTCGCGCGCGTTGTCGATGATCCGCATCGAGTGTATCGGAACGACGATGATACCGAGCAGGAAGTAATTCAGCGTGAGGAAGTTGATGATCGCCAGCCCGGTTTTCCCCACCATGAGATACGCGACCGGCGAGAGCAGGAATCCAACGACCGCGACGGTCGTCTTGTCCTTGCGAGCGATCTTTTGCAGCTCGTACTTCCGCGATTCCGGCATCTGGGAACCGCCGCCCTGTGGCTGTTGCCCCTCTGTCTGTCGAACCCCGCACTCGGGGCACATCTCCGCCTGGTCTTTGATGACAGCGCCACAGCTTTGACAGTACACTTCGTCGGGTGCCAGGTTATGGTTGGCCTCTGCTGACATACCACCGTATTTACGATCTTTCGATATAATACTTTTCCCAGTACACTACGTGTAGTGACCCGATATTGATTTCATCTACTGTGGTGTGAGGGTCCGTTCCCACTCGTCCGACCCGACCCATCGCTGAAGTACCACATCGCAAATAATAGTCCAGTTCCGATACAACGAACCGCCGCTACGACCGGCGCTCGGTCGTGGTGACCACCGCTCTCGGACAACAGATTTATTATCAACTACGCTCGTACCGATAAACAGTGAGTATTAATAACCAGATCGGATTTAATAACATTGCGAGGCTGTCGCCGGTCGGGGTCGGCGGTGTCGTCGCGCTCGTGGCGCTGTCGGGGGTCGCCGCGATCACTGGCGTCTGGAAGGTGCTGGCGATCTCGTGGGTGGCCTTCGCCGCGATGGTCGCCGGCGCGTACCTGGGGGGCGCGGCGACCGAGACGGATCCGACGCGACTCGTCTGGGGCTACGGGCTGGCCAGCGGCGCGATGGTGACCAGCGCGGCGATGTTCCTCGTCCCGCAGGCCATCGGTATCGGCGGCCAGGCGGGCACGCCGCGACTCGGCGGGATCGGTATCGCGCTCGGCCTCATCGTCGGCTACAGCGGCCACGTGATCGGCCATCGGCTCACCCACCGGGAGCTCCCGATGGACGTGACGACCGCACAGATCTCCGCCCACGCGCTCTCGGCGGGCGCGATCATCGGCCTCGTCTACGGGTCGATGCCCTCGCTCGGCCTCCTGCTCGGCCTCGCCATCGTCTCGCACAAGGGGCCGGCGGGCTACGCTGCCGCTCGCCGCCTTCGCCGCGGGGACAAGCCGGTCTCGGCGCTCTTGCTCCCGGCCGCCGGCGTCGGCCTCACCGCCATCCCCGCGGCGTCGCTGCCGGTGCCCGACTCGCCCGAGGTCAGCGCCGTCGTCTTCGGGTTCGCCGCCGGGATCTTCCTCCACGTCGCGATGGACTTTCTCCCCCACTGCGACGCCGGCTCGGAGATCGACCAGGTCTGCTCGCTCCACGAGGAGTCCCACGACCTGCTCGACCGCCTGCGCACCCACGCCGTCGGCAGTACTGCCGTCGGCGGCGCCGCCGTCGTCGTCGCGTGGCTCGCGCTCATGGCCTGAGCACCGTTCCCGGGATTCGACGCGCGCGTCGGTTTTCCCGACCACATGGGTTTTGACACACCCGGGTAAACGCCCGCCCGTGTTCCGGATCCTCCTCCAGAGCGGGCCGCCGCCCGTCTTTCGACTGTTCGGCGTCCTGTTCGCCGGTCTCGGCCTGCTGAACGTCGTGAAACCGCGCGAGATGACCGCCTATCAGATCCGGCGCCGGACCCGCGGCGCCGTCGACGGACAGATCGAACCCACCGAGACGCGACTGTGGGTTACCAGGATCATCGGCGTCGTGATGGTCGCCGTCGGTATCGGGCTGGCGACGGGTTCCGGCCTGCTCTGACCGCCCGCCTGCCGGTCTGCCCGCCCGTCTGCCGGTCTGACGACTCGATGACCGGCCTCTGTCGCGACCGACCGTATCAGGGCCGCAGGCGCCGCCGGCCGTCTTCCGGTCGCTCGCTCACGGCGAGCAGGAGCGCGAGCGCGCCGCAAAACAGCAGGAGAACGGCGAGCGTCGGCGCCGCGCCCGTGACGAGCAGATAGCCGCCGGCGGCCACGAGGACGGCCGTCGTCCCGACCGCGAGCGTCAGCCCGGCGTGGACCAGTTCCGCCCGCGCCGTCTCGCTTTCCCGTCCGAGTTCCCGGCCGAGCCTGACGGCGTAGCCGCCGGTGTCCCAGGCGAGCACCGCACACAGCGCGGCCGGGACGGTCACGCGCGGGCCCGCCCCGACCGCGCCGACGACCACGACACTACAGACCAGCGCGACCGTCCCGTAATCGATCCACCGGTACTCGCCGGCGAACAGGCCGTAGCCGACGAGCGCCACGCCGGCCACGCCGATCTGCCCGGCGACGCCCGTGTGCGCGCCGGTGAACCCGGCCGCGAGCAGCGCCGCCCCCACAGCGATCGCGGCGCTGACGAGCGTCGGCGGCCGGTCGACCGTCTCCCGGTCAGGTGTCGGTCGCTCGGCGACTCCTGCGGGACGGTCCGCGTCGCTCATCCCGACCACCGGGCTCGCGCCCGTTCGAGCGTCGTCGCGAACGCCTCGCCGTCGGGCCAGTCGAGGACTCTGACCCCCACCCGGCGAAGCGCCGCCAGTCGGTCGCGTCGTTCCAGTCGCGCCAGCCGCTCGCCGGGGCCGCGGTCGGTCGTCGGGTCGGGGCTGACCAGCGTCACGGCGTGGCCGTAGGCGTCGAGCCGGCGGACCGTCCGCGCGACGTAGTCGTCACAGCACGGCGAGAAGACGATCACCTGCGCGTCGTCGGGCAGTCGCCCCGCAACCTGGTCTATCCGCTCGCCGCGCAGCGTCGCCCGCCGGTCCGGGAGCAGCCCCTCGTAGGCCCCTTCCTCGGGCGGGACGGCCGAGACGGCCGGATGGGTCGTCAGGAGTTCGCGGCCGCGGGCGTGGTGGTCGTCGCCGGCGCCCGGGGGGAGCCACGCGCCGCCGCGGCCGAACACCGCGATCCCGGCCCGGTCACCGGTGTCGAGCAGCGTGTCGAACGACTGCAACGCCGCGTCGACGCTCCGGGCGACCGCGTGGCGCGCGCCCGGCGCCGGCGCCAGGTACGACGCCTTGCGCGCGTCGACGAGGACGACGACTGTCCCGGCTCGCTCCTCGCGGAACTCGAGCGTGCCGAGTTCGCCGGTCTTCGCCCGGCGGTACCAGTCGATCCGGCGCAGCGGGTCGCCCGGTCGGTACTCGCGGGTGGCGTGGAACTCGACGCCGTCGCCGCCGGCCTCGGTCGGGATCCGCCCCGTGTACGGCGTCGTCAGGTCCTGGAGCGGGAGTTCGTCGGTCGACAGCGCCGGCGGGACCGCCCGGACCGACGTGGCCGTCCCGACTGTCGTCTCCCGCTCGACGCTCGCGCTCGGGTCCGCGACGACGACGTGGGCCGGCCCCCACTCGTGGTCGCCGCGGGGCACCGCGACCCGGTACTCGACGGTCGCCGCCTCGCCGGCCCGCAGCGCGGTCGCCAGCCGCGGCGACCCCTCGACGACGTCCATCCCCTCGGGCACGCCGTCGACCATCCGGACGTCCGTGAGCGGGTCCGTCCCCGCGTTCACCACCGTCGTCCGCACCCCGACTTCCTCGCCCGGATTGGGAGTCGAGTCGTCGACCTCGCGGCGGAGTTCGAGGACGGACTCGCCCTCGCCGTCGGTCGTCCGCGGCGGGCGCGCGCTGCCGGCGTAGCCGGCGTAGACGACGCCCAGGACGCCCGCGACGACGAGCCCCGGCTGACGGAGCACCAGCCCGAAGCCGCAGACGAAAAACGCCACTGCGCTCACGCCGCGCCAGTGGCCCGTGCGGTAGTCGTCGACCACCGCCCCGTCCCTGCGGCCCTCGCCTGCGGCCGCGGCGCCGTCGGGGGCTCGCCCGAGCGTCCGTTCGCGCTCGACGACGCCGCCCGCGACCGGGTCGACCCAGCTCGCTGGCCACCCGCGGTCCGCGTCCGCCGGTCCCGCATCGGTGACGCCGGTCGAACTGCCCGCGTCCGTCGCATCACTCGCTCCCGTCGAGTTGCCGGCTCCTGTCGAGTTGCCGGCTCCTGTCGAGACGTCGCCGGCCATCCCGCCGCTCCAGCGGCTCGACCGGCTGCCCGTCTCGGAGTTCCCGTCGCGGTCGCTCACAGCCGCTCACCCCGGAGACGGCCGAGCGCGTCGAGGGCGCGTTCGGCCGCGCGGCGCTGGGCGTCGACGCCCCGGATCCACCAGCGCAGGCGCGTCCCGAGCGGCGGGTCGAAGTCGCCGTCCGCGAGCAGCGCGGCGGCGACCGGGTCGTCGGTCCAGACCCCCGCCTCCACTCGCTGGCGAGCGGTCCCGCGATCCAGTCCTCGCTCCGCGACGAGCGCGTCGACGACCCGGTCGGCGAGGCGGCGGCGGAACGCCAGCGTCGCCGTCGGATCGTCGCTCGAGGGGTCCCACGCCGACCCCGGCACGGGGACGCGAACGCCGCGTTCTCGGTCGGGCGGCGCCGCGCGCTCGGTGTCGCCCAGCGACCGACCGAGCACCGAAAACAGCGTCGCGACCAGCGTGACGAAGCCCGCGACCACCGCGAGGACGTTGGGGTCGACGACCGGGAGCGGGTCGGCCAGCAACCGGTCGAGCACCAGCCCGACGCCGCCGATCAGGACCGCGACCACGCCGACCGCGGCGAGGCGCCGTCTCACGGTCGATCACCGCCCTCGGCTGCCTCGACACTGTCCTCTCCGTAGGCGTCCTCGATCCGCCGGAGGGTCGTGACGGCGTCGTCGGCCCGCGTCTCGGGGTCGGCGCCGCCGTAGCGCACGTCCCGGAACAGGTCGGTCAGCCGCTCGACGTCGGCGGCGCGCATGCCGGCGTCGACGGCAACCTCGGCGAACTCCTCGGCCGTCGTCGCGTCGGGGTGAGCCACGTCGAGGTGGCGGGTCATCTCGACCCAGGCGCGGTACACCTCGTTGGAGACGTCGGCCTGCGTCTCGATGCGGTCGGCCGCCGCGCCGGCCGCCTCACCGACGGCGTTCAGGTCAGAGTCGGGCGACGGCTCCGCGGCCGGCGGCCGTTCGTCCGCGAACAGCCCGTCGAACTCCGTCGACCCGAAGACGAACGCGAGCGCGACGACGGCCAGCGCGGCGCCGCCGAGGACGAGCAGGGGCGACCCGAACAGCCACGAGAACAGCGACGTAAGCCCGTCGATCCCCGGCAGCCCCGAGCCACAGCTGCCGACCAGCCACAACAGCCCCGGCGGGACGATCACGAGCGGCGGCAGCGCGGAGTCGGTGAGCCGGTAGCCGACCGCGCCGACCGCGAGGACGAGGACCACGCCGGCGGCGAATCCGGGCCCGCTCTCCAGGGGACCGGGACAGCTGTCGCCACCGCCGCCGCCGTCTCGCTCGAGGGGCTGTTCCGCCGCGGGCGTCGGCGTCGCGACTTCCCCGTCACCGGTCGGGGTCTCGACGTTCTCGACGGTGGCCGCGGTCGCACCGAGCGCGAGGGCGGCCACGAGAACCAGCGCCGCAGTCAGGACGCGGTCGTTCATCACTCCGGCGTCGCCGCGTCGGCCACGGTCGGCACCGGCACCGACGCGAGCACGTCAGAGACCACGTCCGCCCGCGACGTGTCCGCGACGGTTGCGTCCGGCGTCAGGACGAGCCGGTGGGTCAACACGGCGGGCGCGACCCACTTCACGTCGCCCGGCGTCGCGTACTCGCGCCCCTCCAGCGTGGCCCGCGCTCGCGCCGTCTCGAGCAGGCGCTGGGAGCCCCGCGGCGAGACGCCCACCCGGACGCGGTCGTCGGTCCGCGTCGCCCGCGCGACCTGCCGGATGTAGACGATCAGGTCGTCCTCGACGCGGACCGATTCGGGTACGCGCTGGAGTGCCCGCACCCGTTCGCCCGAGAGCACCGCCCCCGCCTCGGGGGTCTGACTCTCGCGTTCGGTCCGCCGGCGCAGCAGATCGTCCTCCGCGGTCGGTTCGGGGTAGCCGATGGAAGTCTTGACGACGAAGCGGTCGATCTGCGCTTCGGGCAGCGGGAAGACGCCCTCGCTCTCGACGGGGTTCTGCGTCGCGATGACGAAAAACGGGTCCGGGAGCTCGCGGGTCACGCCGTCGGTCGTGACCTGTCCTTCGGACATCGCCTCGAGCAGCGCGGCCTGCGTCTTCGGCGGCGCGCGGTTGATCTCGTCGGCGAGCACGACGTTCGCGAAGATCGGGCCCTCGCGGAACTCGAACTCACCGCCGGACTCGTCGTAGACGTGCGAGCCGGTGACGTCCGCCGGGAGCAGGTCGGGGGTGAACTGGATCCGGGTAAACGAGAGCCCGAGCGCGTTGGCGACGCTCTTGGCGGTGAGCGTCTTCCCGGTTCCGGGGACGTCTTCGAGGAGGACGTGCCCGCGCGCGAGCACGCCGACGAGGACGGTTTCGAGGAACGACCGGTCGGCGATAACGGTCTCGCCGACTTCGTCCAGTACGTCGCGACAGTCCGCTGCGGCGTCGGTGGGGGTGATGTGTGGAACCATGGTGGAGGTGGCGGCAAGCTGACGGGTACGCTGGCTTGCGTAGCCCGGTGTTGTTAACTTTGTCACCAATACGTATGATACGGTACCGCACGACAGGGTTATTGCCACAGAGCGCGTATCTTCCGGTGATCGCAATGCCAATCAGTATCGAGGAGTTCGAGTCGACGCCCGGCCCGGAACTCCGCAAGACCGGGATAGACTCGGCGAACGCCGAGCGCGTGCTGACCTTCCTGCGCGAGCACGCCGACGAGGCGTTCTCGCCCGCCGAGATCCGCGTCGAGACAGCGGTCCCCCGCGGCAGTGTCTGTGTCGTCCTCTCGCGACTCGAAGACCGCGGTCTGGTCCGCCACCGTGGCCACTACTGGGCGGTCGGGACGGAGGTCGCTGACGACGCGGACGACGTGATCGACGACCACGACGCGGACGACGTGATCGACGATCACGACGCGGACCTCGACGCGCCGCTCTCGGACTGAGTTTCACGTCGGACTGGGCAGTTCTACAGTTTAGCTGTACTCGTGTTAGCGATTGCCACACTCGCGGGACGTATCGGCGCAGGCATCACCCGACCGACACCGATGGAGACGGACGACAGAAAAGTACCACACGCGCCGTCTGGGTCAATTCCCAGATGTGATATCGAACCGGGGGACGTATCCGAACGAGGAGCGAGTGTCGTTTGTGAAGTCATTCGGCCGGATCAGTAGACGAGATGCCATCGCCGGGATGGCCGCCGTTGGCGCAGTCGGTGTGGCGGGTTGCTCCGGTGGTGGCGGGGACTCCGATGCACCAGATTCCGACGCAAACCCGGCGGACCTTCTACCAGCGGCACCAGACGGATGGGTCATGGATACCGAAGCCAATCAACAGGCCGCCGGTATGATCGGTGCGGAAGCGGGTTTTCAGCGAACGTTCGACGACCCAGACGGCCACCACTATGCGGTCGAGTTCTACAGGTTTCCATCACAGAGCGACGCTGAAGACGCGAAATCGATATACTCCGACTGGGCGGTGTACGTCGTTCGAGGAAACTTCGGATTCGCGGGGAACGGTCCTGATGTCGATAGCGTGTACCTGATGCTCGGGAATTCGTCCGCGCTGACGGAGGAATACGCTCGGAACAACAACCTGGTGTAACGTACGGTTCTTTCGAACGTTCTGTAGCCGTCAGTTGTACTCGCGCCAGCGGTTGCCGCACTCGCGGCACTTGAAGAAGCGGGTGGGCGGTTCGTCGGCGGAGCCGGTCTGTTTGATAGTGTACCACGCTTCGCCGTGGCCGCACTTCTCGCAGGTCACGTCCGAGGAGGTGGGTTTCCCCTCGAAGTTCGCGCCTTCCTCAGTCTCGACGACTTCCTCCCCCGATTGCTCGTCCGTGCTGACGAACGCCGCGGCGCGCTCTTCGTCCTTGGCGACGGTCGCACCGCAGCTCGAACACTCCATCTCGTCGCCGTCCGCGTGCATCATCGAACCGCACTCGTCACAGAACTGCATTCTTGCCTCTTCTACGTGCGTGCCCACACAAGTATACCTCGCTCCGCTGGAGATAGAGTGGTCGTGACAGCACCCGCAAACAGCGAGACAGCAATCGTAATTTGCAGGTCAGCAACTGCAAACAGCCTGAAAGCCCCGACGCGTTCGACCGTCCGGGCAGCGAGGGACCAAAGGTCCCTCGGGCAATCGGGCGCAAGGCGCCCGATGACCTTGCTGCGCGCTTCGCTCGTTGTACTCGCTCCAGTGCTTACGTCGTCCGGGACGGGTCGAACGCGTCGCCCCTTTCATTCCCACCCGTATCGGCTGATCGGTCAGACTGAGCGGGTGGGAATGAAAGGGGCCGACCGCTCGCCGAACCCCGGGGAAGCAAGCACCGCAGCGCGGAGCCCGAGGAGCGCAGCGAGCCGCGGGAGGCGAGCGGTCGGGGGCTTTCAGGCTGTTGGCGGTTGCTGTTTCGATCGCTCTGTCGGCGGGGGCTATCAGGCTGTTGGCGGTCGCGGTTGGATGATCTGCGGTCGCTGTTTCGGTCGCCGTCGTCTCCGGGACTGAAGATCCGTCAGCTGCAACTCCTACTCCTCGAACCCGCCGAGTTCGCGGCGCTCGACGACGACGGGGCAGTTGGCGACGCGGACGGTTTCGACGTCGGTGAACTCCAGGATTTCGGTGCCCTCGTGGGTACAGTGGACGTCCGGCGGCGCGGAGAAGTGTTCACAGCCCTCGCAGAAACTGTGTTTCGAGACCTCGACGACGTCGTCCTCGCCGTCCGCGGGCGCCGTGTCGGACTCGGGCTCACCGGTGAGTCGGTCCCACACCTCGTCGGGGTCGACCGCGCCCACGTCGACCTGCTCGAAGACGCCGCCGGGCGCCTCGAAGGGGTCGGTGTCGGAAACCTCGACGTCGGACAGCGGGTCCGCGCCACCCGCTGGGCCGGCCGTCTCCGCGCCCACACCCCTTCCGCCGGCCGCCGGCCCGCCCGGGCCCGATCCGCTGTCCGCCCCTGCAGGCTGTCCCCGGCGCTCGTCGCCAATGTACTCGAACGGGTCGGGCTCGGTGTACTCGTCACCCGCGTCGCTCCCGTCGGTGCCGCTCTCCGGGTCGGTGCCACCTGTCGAGTCGGCGCCACCTACCGAGTCGGTGCCACCCGTCGCGTCGGCGGGTTCGGCGTCCGAGCTAGCGGGGTCGCCCAGGCGCTCGAACGGGTCGCCCTCGCGGTCCCCGTGCTCGGCGAAGTCCGCGAACGGGTCTCTGTGTGGCTCGTCTCCCTCGCTCTCTTCCCGGTCACTCTCGTCGTCTCCGTGGTCGCTCCCGTCGTCGAAGGGGTCGTCGCTCATCGTCGCCCTCGCTGGTCGGCGGCGTCGGGGACGTTGTCGCGGTCGGTCCCGTCGCCGGCCTCGAGTTGCTTCGCGACCGTCAGCTGTGGTTTGCCGAAGATGCCGCTCGCGGGTTCGACGTCGCTGAGCGCCACCTCGCAGTGCGGGCACGTCGGCGTCGAGAGCAAGGCGATCTCCACGGCGGTCGAGCAGTTCTCACAGACCGCGCGGTCCACGTCGAGCTGGGCGGCCGTCCGCTTGAGTCGGTCGATCGCCTCCGTGCCGACGGTCTGTGCCTCCTGGGCGTCCCGGAGGTCGCTGACGACCCACGCGACCGTCCGCACGCGCTCTTCGATATCGTCGAGTCGGTCGACGGCCCCCTCGACGGCGTCGACTCGCTCGGCCAGCGCGTCGACGTCGTCGCCGGTCGCATCCAGACGGTCGGTCTGGGTCGCCAGTTGCTCGTCGAGGTCGTCGACGCGCTCTTCGAGGTCCGACACGGCCGTCCCGAGGTCGCCGATGGCCTCGTGGTCGTGGTCGGCCGGCGCCCTCGCGTCGGCCTCGCGTTTGACCTGAATGACCCGCTCGCGGACGTCCTGGACCTTCTCGGTGAACTCCGACTCCATCCGGTCGAGTTCCGTCGTGAGTCGCTCCTCGACGTCGGCCGCGCCGTCCGCGTCGTCGATCCTGTCGCCGACGGCGGCGGCGATGTCGGGGATCCGCTCGGCGATCACGTCGCGAACGCGCTCTTCGATAGCGTCGTCGGACTCGAGGGCGCCCTCGGCGTCGACCTCCCCGTCCAGTTCCTCTATCGCGCGGTAGGACGCGAGCAACTGGACGACGACGGTCTCGCGGTCGACGCCGAGGTCGGCCGCCTTCCGGTCGACCCACTCCGAGAGGTCGGCCGGCAGTGACAGAGAAACCCCCTCGTCGGACGACTCACTCGCCATTACTCCCGATTGACGCGACGAGGTAGTTAAGGGTTCCCCGCCCATTCTCGAAAATCGAAGTGACGCTCCAGTGCCGTCCGTGCCCGGGCCCGTAGATCCCGGCGGGTCGCTATCGGATCTTCGGGATGCGGCGGGTCGCTATCGGATCTTCCGGATGTCGCTGATGTCGAAGCCGCCGTCGCCGATCTCGGTCTCGAACTGGACGATGTCCTCGTCCTCGATGCCCGAGAGGACGCCCCGGAACTGCTTGACGACGAGCGTCCGGGCGCGGGTCGAGCCGCCGCTGGCCCACTCGAACTCCAGCGTGCCGTTGACGCCGTCGACGAGCTGGCCGTACTCGGTCGGAGTGACCGTCTCGCTGTTGAGGTGGACGAGCACGAGCCCGTTCCAGGCGTCGGCGCCTTTCTGCAGCCCTTTGACGAGGAAGGCGATGTCCGACCAGTCGAGGTCCTGGTCGCGGCCGGCGGTGGAGATGAGGTCGGTCAGCGAGTCGATGACGACGAGGTTGCCCGCGGCGTGGCTGGTGAGTATCTCGCCGAGTTCGCCGAGGATGTCGTCGCGCTCGTGGCGCGCCCGCAGTTCGGTGATGTCGGCGGTCTGCTCGGCGTACCAGTCCCGCGGGACGGGACTCTGGTGGAAGTACTGCTCGGAGAGGTCGTGGTAGGTGACGCCGTCGACGCCGGCCTCGACAATCTCCGATTCCATCGTCATGTCGACCTCCTCGCGGAAGCGGCGCTTGCTCTCGGTGAAAGAGACGTAGTGGACCTCGTCCGGCAACCGGGCGTTCGGGGCGAGGTCGCCGTAGTACAGTTCGTGGCGGTCCGTGTCGACGTGGGCCAGCGCGTTCATCAGCGCGCTGGTGTACAGGAACTCCCGCGAGCCAGCGCCCCCCTCGCCCGCCAGGAGGACGACGCTCCCCGGCGGCGCACCGCCCTGAATCGTCGTGTCCAGCTGGCGGATGCCGAAGGGTAGTCGGTCCATACACCCGCATTCGTCGCCGGCCGCTTACCAGTTACGCCGGCACAGACACGACGGTCGGCCACTGTCCGCGACCGGTCGGTCACCGTCAGTCGCGCAGCCGTTCGATCCGCGCTTCCAGGTCGTCGATGGCCTCGGTCACTTCCTGTCGAGCGGTCTCGCTCATCTGCTCGGCCTCGTTCGCCGCCTCCTCGAACGCGTCTCTGACGCGCTGTACCGCCTGGTCGGTAGTATCGGAGTCGGACATTGCACCGGCAGATCGGTCCGCCAGCCACCTAAAAGCGGTGCCGTCGACACAGCTATCCGTCTCGATGGCACGACTGTTTCCGCTTGTCGAACGCCGCTTCGCTCATTCGACGGCGATAGCGCGACACTCCTCGTCGGGGATAGCGCGTCACTCCTCGTCGGGGATAGCGCGTCACTCTTCGTCGACGACGGCGCCCCGGTTTCGCGGCGCGGCGACGAGGACCCGCCCATCGTGGTCGGCGCTGGCGAGCGCCGCGCGGGCGACGTCGGCGACCCGGTCGGCCGCGTCGGCACCGGCCAGCGCGTAGACGGTCGGCCCCCACGAGGACTGGCCCGCGCCGGCGACCGCGGGCTCGTCTGCCAGTCGCGCGACGAGTTCGCCCGCGGGCGGCCGGTAGACGCCGCCCTGCTCGTCGGCGTACCACGCACCGTTGAGCCGACCGAGGCGGTTGACCGCCGCGCCGAAGGCGGTCCGGTCGCCCGTCGCCGCCGCCGGGAGGAGATGCTGGGTGACCAGTTGCGCGACGTCCTCGGCGATGGTCGGGTCGGCCCGCTCGACGACCGCGCGCATGCTCCGGTCTTCCTCCTCGCCGCTGCGCCCGTCCGTCGCGTCCGGGACCGCGAGGACGAACCGCCAGTCCTCGGGGAGTTCGTGGCGCGCGACGACCGGCGGGACCGTCCACTCGCCCCGCGCCGGCGCGGCGGTCGTGAACAGCTCTGTCGGGTGGCCGCCGTCGACGACGAACCCGCCGCGCTCGAAGGTGGCGACGCCGATGCCGCTGCGCCCGCCCCGGCCCAGTTCGGGCGCCGCGGCCCGCGGGTCGACCGACCGGTCGTAGGCGCCTGCGACCGCGACGAGGCTCGCGAGCGCGAGCTGGGTCCCGCTGCCGAGGCCGGTGTGACGAGGGAGTTCGTCGTCGACCCTGACTCGTGCGCCCGGCACGTCGAGGTAGTCGACGGCCGCCTCCACGTACTCCCGTGCCCCCGCGTCGTCGCAGTCAACGTCCTCGCTCCGCTCGGCGCTGAGTTCGAGCCGCGGCTCGGCGAGCGCGACGCCGCAGCCGCCGTAGAGGCGCCGGTGGGCCAAAGAGAGGTTCTGGAACCCGAAGTGGAGCCGCCCGCCCACCGTGACGCGAGTCATGTCACTCCAATGTGTCGCCCCGACCTACGGCCTTTCGACTGCGGCCGTCCTCGCCGCCGTCGGTGTCGGCGACCGCCTGCTGTCGTGTGCGGCCGAACGCCTCACGCGAGCGGCAGCAGTTCGGTCGGCGGCCCGCCCGGCAGTTCGTCGCGGCTGTGGGCGGCCTCGAAGTCGAGGTCCGGCCCGCGGGCGGTCAGTCGCTTGGGGTTGACGTCCGGGTGGGTCGTGTAGTAGTGTTCCGTGATGTGGTCCATGTTCACCGTCTCGGCGACGCCCGGCGTCTGGTACAGGTCCTGCAGGTACGGCCAGAGGTTGTCGTACTCGTGGATCGCCCGGACGTTGCACTTGAAGTGGGTGTGGTAGACGTGGTCGAAGCGGACCAGCGTCGTGAACATGCAGATGTCGGCCTCGGTCAGGCGGTCGCCGGCGAGATACCGCTGGTCTTCGAGCACCGCGTCCCAGTGGTTCAGCGCGTCGAAGAGGTCGTCGATGGCCGCGTCGTAGGCCTCCTGGGAACTGGCGAAGCCCGCCCGATACACGCCGTTGTTGATCGGGTCGTAGATGTCGTCGATGATCCGGTCGACCTCGTCCTGGTACCCCTCGGGGTAGAGGTCCACGTCGCGCTCGGCGACGTCGTCGAACCCGGTGTCGAGCATCCGCAGGATCTCCGCGGACTCGTTGTTCACGATGGTCTCTTCCTGCGTGTCCCACAGCACCGGCACCGTCACGCGGCAGTTCGCGTCCGGGTCGGCTTTCACGTACAGCTCCCGGAGGTAGTCCGCCCCGTACAGCGACTCCGCGGTACAGCCCTCTTTCTCGGGGGTGAACTGCCAGCCGTCCTCGGCGCGGAAGGGGTCCACGATGTCGACCGAGATCGCGTCTTCGAGGCCTTTCAGCGACCGCACCAGGAGCGTGCGGTGGGCCCACGGGCAGGCGGAGGAGACGTAGAGGTGATAGCGGCCGGCCTCGGGCTGGAAGCGGGCGTCGGGGTCGTCGCGGACCTCGTCCCGGAACGTCGTCGTCTGGCGCTCGAACTCCCCGTCCTCGTTGGTCAACTCGTGTGCGTCTGTCCGCCACTCGCCGTCGACGAGTCTGTTCATGGCAACCGTCGGTAGGGTCGCCACACCCAAAAGCCCACCAGTGACTCCGATGTAACCGGTTGGTCGGAGTCACGGCGCGTCCGGTCCTCGGTCACACCACGTCGAGCACAGCGACCGAGAGGACGACCTGTCCCAGTCCCGCCAGGACGAGTATGGCGGCGGCGACGTCGGTCGCGTGCTGGGAGTAGCGACTTCCCGCCCGCCACGAGTCAACGCCGGCGCTGGCGAGCAAGGTCACGCCGACGAGCGGGGCCGAGACCGCCGTGGCGTAGGCGGCGACGACGGCGACGCCCCGGGCGGGCGAGAAACTGAGCGCCTGGGCGACGACGCCCAGGAACAGCGGCACCACACAGCCCGCGGCGGCGACCGCGTAGAGCGCGCCGAACAACCCGAACCCGACGACCGTCCGCGGCCGGCGGGGGAGCGCGACGCTCACCTCGGGCACGGCGTCGACGGCGAGCAGTGCTCCGAACCCGACGAGGACGACGCCCGCGACCGGTTCGAACACCGGGAGCGCGGCGGTGAACTGGCGACCCAGTGCGAACACCAGGCCCGCGACGAGTGCGAGCGCTCCGAGGGAGCCGACCGCCGCCGCGCCCGCCGCGGCCAGTCCCGGGCGCTCGCGCTCGCTCTCGCGGAGGTAGAAGCCGACGTACCCCGGCAGGAGCGGGAAGGCACACGGCGCGAAAAACGTCGTGACGCCGGCGCCGCCGGCGAACGCGAGCGCACCCGCGAATCCCTCCGCGCTCATCGCTCCCCGAGCGCCGCTTCGACCGCCCGACCGATCGCGGCCGCACTGGCGACCCCGCCGTGGGTCCAGCGGACCGTCCCGGACGGGTCGAGGACCGCGAGATAGGGGATCCCGCTGGCACCGAGCGCCGCCAGCAGGTCGCTCTCCGGGTCGAGACCGAGCGTCCAGTCGCCGCCGTTGGCTCGCCACCACTCCCTGAGGTCGTCCCGCGTCAACGTCCCGCCGACGCGCTCGTTGGTCACCGACACGAACGCGACCCGGTCGCCGTACTCCGCGTGCGTCTCGGCCAGCGCCGGCATCTGTTCGCGACACGGCGGACACCACGTCGCGAACAGGTCGACGACCGTGACGGTCTCCGCGGCCGGGACCCGCGCCCCGCCCGCCGTCGACCCCCGCGCCGCGAGCGTCTCGACGCTGACGGGCAGCCCTTCGCCCGCGCTCGACCCGAGGCCGTTCCGCGCCGCCCAGAGGCTCCCGCCGGTCAGACCCGCCCCCGCCAGCGCGGTCAACACCCGGCGCCTGTTCATGCCTGCCTGACCCTCCGGAGGTCCTCGACGATCCGCTCCGGGTCGGGTGACCGGGTCCGGTACGACCGCTCGATGTACCCGTCGCCGTTGACGAGCGTCGTCATCGCGGCGTGGGTGAACATGTATCGGTCCATCTCCTCGGGGTGGGTCCGCTCGAAGGACACGCCGAACCGGTCGGCGACGACGCTCTCGGCTCGTTCCGTCGAGGCCGGCCTGAGAAAGCGCCAGTTCCCCGCCTCGAGCGCGACGTTTCGCTCCGAAGCGTAGCCCCGCAGCCGGGCCGCGTCGTCGCGTTGCGGGTCGAACGTCATCGGCAGGAAGGAGACGGCGTCGCCGTACCCCTCGTTCAGCGCGTGGGTCTGGACGTTGCGCATCGTCGCGATCAACACCGGGCAGACCGTCTGACAGTAACTGTAGAAAAACGTCAGCAGCGACGGCGTCTCGACCGCGCGCAGCGATACCTCGCGGTCGGCGGTGGCCGCCGGGAGCGTGACGTCGGGCACCCGCTCGCCCCACGCGGGATACGGGAGTTCGTCGCTCGAGAACTGCCGGTCCGGTTCCGGGAGCGCGACGTTCGAGCCGCCGCCGGACCCGGTCGCACACCCCGCGACCGCCGCCGCGCCCATCGCCGTGAGACCCCGGAGATATCGCCGTCTATCCATGCGCGTTCGTAGCGGTGCGAGTGAAATGAAGCGACTGGTACGACCGTCGAAACCACCCGTTCGGCGGCGACGCCGCCGCGTCGCGACGGTCGCGCCGCCGCCGGTTGTCCTGCGACAACGCCACTCTTAGGACGGCGAGGATCCGAGGCCGTGGCATGGACGACCTTCCGCTGTCGTGGCTCCCGCTCGTGGGGTTGCTCGCGATCCCGTTCGCGGTCGCGTTCGTGGTGGCGCTCGAACCGGTAGCGGTGCTCGCTGTTCTCAACACGGTGCTCATCGTGGTCTCGGTGCGGGTCATGTTCGGCTCGCCGGACCTCGACCGCCTCCCGTTCGGGTCGGCGTAGTCCACGATGCTAGCCCCGCCTCTCTCCGGCGGCCACGCGACCGCGGCGACCGGCGGCGACGCTGGCCTCGTCGTGTTCGCTCTCGTCGGGCTACTCGGCGGCGCGCACTGTCTCGGCATGTGCGGGCCGCTCGTCTCCCTCTACGCGGAGCGACTCGGCGATTCGGGCCCGGTCGCCTGGCCGGAAGTCCGCCAGCATCTCCTGTTCAACCTCGGGCGCACGGCGAGTTACACCCTCATCGGCGCCGTCATGGGTGCGCTCGGAACAGTGCTGTACGACGCCGCGGTCGTCGCCGCCGTCGCCGCCGACGTCCGGGCGACCGCCGGCCTCCTCGTCGGCGCCTTCATCGTCGCCACCGGGGCCAGCTACGCGCTCACCGGAACGACCCGGGGCGTCGTCGGCCGGGTACCGACCGGGAACGCGTTCCAGCGCGTCCACGGCGCCCTGCTGGCGCACGTCGACGACTGGGTCGGCGGCCCGCGGGTCCTCGGCCTCGGCGCGGTCCACGGTCTGTTGCCGTGTCCGCTCCTCTACCCGGCGTTCCTCTACGCCTTCGCGACCGGGTCGCCGACGTACGGCGGCCTCGCACTCGCGGTGCTCGGGCTCGGAACCGTCCCGACCGTGTTCGCCTACGGCGTCGCCTTCCAGTCGCTCTCTCCCCGCGTCCGGGGGCCGCTTCACCGCGTGCTCGGGGTGGTTTTCCTCGCACTGGGCTACCTGCCGCTGTCCCACGGTCTGATGCTGTTCGGCGTCGACCTCCCGCATCCGACTATCCCCGTCTACCAGCCGCTGGGGTGACCCGTGACCGACTGCACGCTCTGCGGGCTGCCGACGCCGCCGTCGCCCCACACCGCGAGCGACGTGGACGGACAGTTCTGCTGTCGCGGCTGCCTCGAGGTCGCCCGGACGGTCGACGCCCCGGCGGACGCCGACGCCGAGACGGCGCTCGAGACGGGGCCCGACCTCGACGCCGTCGACGGGGAGGAGGGCTACCTCGACGTCGAGGGGATGCACTGCGTGACCTGCGAGCAGTTCCTGGAAGCGACGGTCGCGGACGCGCCCGGCGTTCGCGCGGCCGAGGCGAGCTACGTCTCGGGCATGGTCCGGGTCGTCTACGACGGCGACCGGACGGCCCCCTCGCGCGTCGCGGCGGCGGCCACGGGGCACGGCTACGAGGCGAGCCCAACCGGCGAGGACGCCGACGCGAGCGACCAGCGGACCGTCGGTCGCCTGCTCGTCGGCGGCTTCTTCGGCATGATGACGATGGTCTGGTACCTCCTCTTTCTCTACCCGGTGTACCTCGGCGTCCGGCCCGAGGCGCTGCTGGTCGACCTCTCCGGAAGCGCAGGCGGCTACCTCCTCGCGAACGTCTGGCTGATGGCGACGGTCGTGCTCGGCTACACCGGGTATCCCATCCTCCGCGGGGCCGCGGTCAGCCTCCGCGTCGGGCATCCGAACATGGACCTGCTGGTGGCCGTCGCGGCGACCACGGCCTACTGCTACAGCACCCTCGCGCTCCTGCTCGGCCACACCGACGTCTATTTCGACGTCGTCGTCGTCGTCGTGCTCGCGGTCTCGCTCGGCGACTACTACCAGGACCGGATCCGCCGCCGGGCGGCCGGACGCCTCGCCGACGCGGCGCGCGAGCGGACCGACAGGGCGCGCCGGCGGACGCCCTCGGGAACGGAGACCGTCCCGCGGTCGGCCGTCGCGGGCGGCGACGAACTGGTCGTCAGGGAGGGCGAGCGCGTCCCTGTCGACGGAACGGTCGCCGACGGTACGGCCGCCGTCGACGAGGCGCTGGTCACCGGGGAGTCGCTCCCGCTGTCGAAGTCGCCCGGCGACGACGTGATCGGCGGCGCCACCGTCACCGACGGTGGGCTCGTCGTCAGGGCGGACCCGGAGCCGACGAGCACTGCCGACCGCCTCGTCGAGACGCTGTGGCGCGTCCAGAGCGGGCGCCCCTCGGCCCAGCGACTCGTCGACCGGATCGCCGCGGTGTTCGTCCCGCTCGTGTTCGTCCTCGCGGCGCTCACCCTCGGCTGGCACCTCGCGACGGGAGCCGGCACGACCGCCGCGGCGCTGACGGGGCTGACGGTGCTCGTCGTCTCCTGTCCGTGTGCGCTCGGCCTGGCGACGCCGATGGCGGTGGCGGCCGGCGTCCGAGACGCGCTCGCGGCCGGCGTCGTCGTCACGGACGATGCGGTCCTCGAGACGGCCCCCGACGTCGACACAGTGGCGTTCGACAAGACCGGGACGCTCACCACCGGCGAGACGGCGGTCCGGGAGACGGTCGGCCACCCGGAGACGCTCGCGTACGCGGCGGCGGTCGAGCAGTTTGCGACCCACCCGGTCGCGGACGCGGTCGTCGCGGCCGGCACCCCGCCCGACGCGCCGGTGACGGATTTCGAGACCTATCCCGGTCGCGGCGTCGGCGCGACGGTGGGCGACCGGTCGGTGCTGGTCGGGACGGGGTCGCTGTTCGCGGAGCGCGGCTACGACGTGCCCGCGGACCTCGCAGCCGCCTCCGACGCCGCCGGCGGCGAGTCGGTCCCGAGCTACGTCGGCTGGGGCGGCGCGGTCAGGGGCGTCGTCGTGGTCGGCGACGAGTTCCGCGAGGAATGGGACGAGACGGTGGCCGCCCTCGCCGCCGACAGGCGCGTCGTCGTCCTCACCGGCGACGACCGGGCGGCAGCCGAGCGGATCGAGCGCGAGTCGGCCGTCGACGAGGTGTTCGCCGGCGTCCCGCCGGAGGCCAAAGCCGCGGTCGTCGAGCGACTGGCCGCCGAGGGCACCGTCGCGATGGTCGGCGACGGGAGCAACGACGCCCCGGCGCTGGGGGCCGCGGACGTCGGTATCGCGATGGAGCGAGGGACTCGACTCGCGGTCGACGCCGCCGACGCCGTCGTCACGACCGACTCGCTGACCCCGCTCCCGGCCCTGTTCGCGACGACCGCCGGCACCCGCAGACGGGTCCGGGAGAACCTCGGCTGGGCGTTCCTGTACAACGGTATCGCGCTGCCGCTCGCGGTCGCGGGTGTGTTGAACCCGCTGTTCGCCGCCGTCGCGATGGCGACGAGCAGCCTCCTGGTCGTCCTCAACTCGACCCGGCCCGTGGCGTCCGGCGAGGACCGCAGCGCTGGACCGTCCGACGGCTGATACGGTCGGCTGTACGTCATGTCCGTGATCCGCCGGACTGCACGGCGAATCACCGGTACATCGTTCCAACCGACTGTATGACGTAACGGCGCTGGCCGCGTCGCTCCGCGCTCCCTGTCCGCGTCGTTCCGCGCTCACTGCCCGCCTGCGTCCTCGGTCCGTGCGCCGCCGGTCTCGATCGGTACGCCCACCGCGTTCCCCCACTCGGTCCAGGACCCGTCGTAGTTCTCGACCGACCGGTAGCCCAGCAGTTCCGAGAGGACGAACCAGGTCAGCGACGAGCGCTCGCCGATGCGGCAGTACGCGACCACGGTCCCGTCGTCGGTGACGCCGTGGTCCCGGTAGAGCCGTTCGAGCGCCGGCCGTGGCTTGAACCGCCCGTCCGCGTCGAGGTTCGCCGACCACACGACGTTGACCGCACCGGGGACGTGCCCGCCCCGCCGCGCGTGTTCGTCGGTCACCGGCGGCGCGACGATCTCGCCGCGATACTCCGCCGGCAGTCGGGCGTCGACGAGAGCGGTCTCGCGCTCGACCGCTCGACGCACGTCCGGCAGGTACGCCCTGACCCCCTCGAACGTCCCGGGCGTAGCGTAGGACCGCGCCGTGTATTCGGGCACTGTCGTGGTCGTCGGTCGACCGGACTCGATCCAGTGCTCTCGCCCCCCGTCCAGCAGGTAGGCGTCGTCGTGCCCGTAGTACGAGAGCAGCCAGTAGAAATGCGCCGCGAACCAGTTCGAGTTGTCCCCGTAGATGACCACCGTCGAGTCCCCGCCGATGCCGTGCGCCGCCAGGAGGTCCGCGAAGGCTGCGGGGGAGACGATGTCGCGGCGGCGAGCGTGGCGCAGGTCCGAGCGCCAGTCGAACCCGACTGCGCCAGGGACGTGTCCCCGGTCGTAGAAATCGGTGTCGAGGTCCACCTCGACCAGTCGGAGCGAGGGGTCGTCCGACCCGAACTCGTCGAGGCGCTGTGCGACCCACTCCGCCGACACGAGCGCGTCCGTGGCGTAGTCGTGGTCGCGCTCGAGGCGGTCGACCGCGTCGCGTCGCCGTGTGTTCTCTGCCATGTCTAACCACGTCTCCGGTGTCCGTTCCCGTCCGCTCTACCAGCCGGACAGCGCGTTCGGAGGCCTCTCTGTTGGTCCCTTAGTACCCGTCCGGGCACTTGAAACCCCGGTTGGAACGCGCCAGTCTCGCGTCGCTCCTCCGGGAGTTGTCCTGTGACAACAGAGCATACAACAGACGGTAGACCCAGGCTGTCGGCATGAAGCGTATCGGTGGCGCGGCGGTCGGGGTTACCGTCGCCCTCGCGGGGCAGGCCGGTCCCGTAACGGACGGTGGTATCGATGGCGATTGACAGCGTCGGGACGCTGGTCGCGACCGCGTTCGGGGTGGCGCTGACGGCCGTGACCGTCGGCGCGCTGTACCTCTACGGCTGGCGCAAACCGCCCGACGTGTCGTACACCTCCGAAGGGGACGAGGACCGCGTGGTCTCGCGCCGACGGGGCGGTCCCATGTACGAGGCCGAGGTTCCCGAGGCGGAGACGGAGTCGGTCGACCACGACGCCTTCGACCCGGTCGGCACCGCGGCCCTGCTCCTGGTGTATTTCCTCGTGGTCGGGCTGATGTGGCTGTTCATGTACTTCGTCGAGTTCCTCGGTAACGGACCGACGGTGGTGGGCTAGCGATGCACGTCCACCGCTTCGAACGGCTCTGGCTCGTCGCCGCGCTCCTGTTGATCGTCCTGTTCGTCGGCACCGTGACCTACGGTGCGGTCGGTGCCGGCTTCGGGATGGTCGACGCCGAGGGCGGAGAACTCGACCCCACCGATCCCGTCGGCGACGACGGCTTCGAGGAACCCGGCGTGTACAACGCAAGCGAGTCCGGCCACTTCGATGTGTACGTCGTCGCGCGCCGGTTCGTCTTCCAGCCGGGAACGAACTCGCCCATCCGCGTCCCGGTAAACAGCACCGTCACCTTCCATGTCGCCAGCGGCGACGTGGTCCACGGCTTCGAGATAGTGGGCACGAACATCAACACGATGGCGATCCCCGGGCAGAAGGCCGTCGTCACGGCCGAGTTCGACGAGGCCGGGGAGTACGGGATCGTCTGCAACGAGTACTGCGGGAGCGCCCACCACGAGATGGCCGGGACCCTTGAGGTCGTCCCGCGGTCGGCGTTCGACGCGAGTGAGGTGAGCTAACAGTGGCACACGCACACGACGAGGAGATATCCGAGACCGACGAGGAACTGCCCGCGACCCACCGGTCCGATGTCCAGACGACCGACCGACACGCGTTCGTCGACGAGTTCCCGGCGGCCGCCCGGATCGCGCGGCTCTGTTTCGGGGTCTCGTTCGCCGCGCTGGGCGTCGGCGCGCTGCTGGGCATCGTCCAGGCGCTCCACCGCACCAACGTCTTCCGCGGCGTGATCGACTCGGTCGACTACTACTCCGTGCTGACTGGCCACGGCGTCCTCCTCGCGCTGTTTTTCACCATCTTCTTCCTGACGGGCATTTTCACCTGGGGGACGACCCGGAGCCTCGACCGCGGTCTCCCGAACCCGGGGTTCTCGCTCGTGTGGTTCGGGCTCATGTTCGGCGGGGCCGTCGCCACGTCGGTCGCCATCTTCGGCGGTCTCGTGGGGCAGATCCCGTTCAGTGCCGACGTACTGTACACCTTCTACGCGCCGTTGCAGGCCCATCCGCTCTTCTACGCGGGGCTGGCCGCGTTCCTCGTCGGGACCTGGCTCGCCGGCGCCGACTGGTTCCGGACGTTCTACCGCTGGCGCCGGGACAACCCCGACGAGCGGATCCCGCTCCAGACGTTCATGGTCCTGACGACGATGCTGATGTGGTACATCTGTACCCTCGGCGTCGCGGTCGAAGTGCTCGTGTTCCTGTTGCCGCTGTCGCTCGGGCTCATCGACAGCGTCGACCCGCTGCTGACGCGGACGCTGTTCTGGTTTTTCGGCCATCCGGTCGTCTACTTCTGGTTGATGCCGGCGTACTTCGCCTGGTACACCGTGCTCCCGAAACTCGCCGGTGGACGCCTGTTCAGCGACCCGCTGGCCCGCATCGTGTTCATCCTCTTTTTGATCCTCTCGACGCCGGTCGGCTTCCACCACCAGTACGCCGACCCGGGGATCCCCGAGGGGTTCAAGTTCATCGCCATGACGAACACGATGTTCCTGTTGCTCCCGAGTTTCCTCACCGCGTTCACCGTCGTCGCCAGCATCGAGTACGGCGCGAGGCGGCGCGGCGGGAGCGGCTACTTCGGGTGGCTGCGGGCGCTCCCGTGGGGGAAGCCGGCCTTCTCGGGCTGTGCGCTCGCGGGACTGATGTTCGCCGCCGGCGGCTTCTCCGGAATCGTCAACGCGGGAATGAACATCAACTCGCTCGTCCACAACACCCTGTGGGTTCCGGGGCACTTCCACCTGACCGTCGGAACGGCGAGCGCCCTGACGATGATGGCGGTCAGCTACTGGCTCTACCCGCAGATAACGGGCAAGCGCCTCCAGTTCTACGGCCTCGCGCAGGTCCAGCCGTACGTCTGGTTTATCGGTATGGCGCTGATGTCCAACGCGATGCACCGCGCCGGCCTGGCCGGCGTCCCGCGCCGGACCGCCGAACCGCAGTACAGCCAGTTCGACTTCGCGCCGGTGTTCGGGTCGATATCCGAGATGCGCCTCCAGATCGCCCTCGGCGGGACCCTCCTCACCGTCGGGGCGCTCCTGTTCGTCGTCGTCATGGTCGGGACCTGGTTCGCCGACCGCGGCCGCGGGCGGCTACGCGTCGACAGCCACCTTCCGGACCCGATCTCGGGCTCGGACGACGCCCCGCGCGTCCTCGACAACGTCAAACTCTGGGTCGCGATCGCCGTCGTGCTCGTGGGCATCGCGTACGGGTTCCCGATCTACGCGATGGTCGCCGACGGCGCGCTCTCCCCCGGCGCCCCGCCCGTCCCGGTCTGACTGGCCGCGTTCGTCGGGTGACCGTCGTCCGTCTCCCGAACCGTCGACGTGGCGCCGCCGTCGCCGTCAGGCCGACGAGAGGAACCACTCGACCAGCGCCGCCTCCGCTCGCCGCAACCGGTAGGAAACCGTCGACCTGGGCCAGTCGAGTTCCGCCGCGAGGTCGTCCAGCGTCGTCTCGCGCGGCGTCTCGTAGTAGCCCGATTCGGCGGCCAGTTCGAGGACTCGCCGCCGTTCCGGCCGGAGCGAGCGCGACCCGAACGGGTTCAGTGGCGGCTCGGTCACGTCTTCGAGGTGCTCGAACCGGAAGGAGAGCCCGTCCCGGAGTGTGGCCCCGATCGTGTCGTAGATCATGCTGACCTTCTCGTCATCCTGCATCAGGATCCGCCACCGCTCGGTGTTCTCGCGGCGCGTGACCTCGAACAGCGCCCCGCCGGAGAGATACCGGTCCGCGATCAGCGACACGGCGTCGCAGCGACCGCCCGTGTCGACGTACGTGTAGACGAGCGCGTTCCGGGCGGTCCGCTCCAGCACGTCGGTGTAACGCTCGCCGTCACAGGGCCGGTCGCTGACCGAGAGCCCGTCGTACGCCCCATCCGTGAGCAACGACACCGCCTCGTCGACGACGGCCGACGGGCCGGTCACCCGGTCGAGCCGCCACAGCTCCGCGTCCGCCTGCGCACAGACCAGCGCGTTCGAGCGCGCCGCGGGCGCACTCGAGAAGAGGTCCACGAGCCGGTCTGCCCCCTCGTCGTAGGCGATCGTGAAGGCGAACTCTCGCATATCGTTGGGTTCGGTCGCGCTCGTGCAGTGTGTTTCGATCCACCGACGGTCGGCCCGCGTCGGTTCGCGTCGTCGATGTTCGCGACGACGCGTTGTCTCTCGACAACCGAAGATACAGACGTACCGGCGTCTATGGTCGAGTATGAGCGACGTAACCGGTTCGAACGAGTCGTTGCCCTGGTTCGTCAAAGCGATCATTGTCGTCGCAGTCTTGGTCGTCCTGTTCATCGTCGGTATCGACCTCCTGACCTTCGCCGGCGCGTTCTGACGCGCGACACCGGGTTTTTTGTGTCAGCGAGCCTATCGTCTGAACAGTTCCCCTGGGGTGGGAACGATGGACCACGTCATCGACGTCAGTCAGACGGGACCCGAACCGACGGTCCTGACCGAAACGGGCGGCGGCGGTCTCATCGGGAGCGGTCTGCTCGCCGACCGCCCGCTCGCGGTGTATCTCGACGACCACGAGACCGCCGAGTACGTCCTCCGGAACGCGAAACGCGGGGTCGAACTCGACTTTCCCGCTGCCGAGGAGACGGTCGAGCCGGGCGGCGACTACAGCGCGCTGGCGCTCGTGACCGACGTACGTGTGCTCTTCGCGGTCGGCGGCAGCGCTGACCGCGAGGAGTCGTCCGCCGACGCCGAGGACGGATTCGCTCCCGAGTCCGCGGACGCGTCGGCCGACTGGACGCGGTCGGTCCCGCTCGCGGACGTGGTCGACGTCCGAACCGTCGAGGGCGGGTTCCGCGGCGACACGTTCGTCCTCGAAACCGTCGACGACACCACCTATCGGTTCGCCTGTCGCGGCGACCTGGACCCGGTCCGGGAGTTCACCGACGCCGCGGTCGGGATCTGGACGCGCGCCGAGCGCCGTCTCGAGCGCGCCGCGGAGACCGTCGACCGGATCGGCGAGGCGTTCGAGGCCGGCGACGTCGACGTCGTGCTCGCGGCCGTCGAGGACGTGACCGACAGGCTTGCCGAGGCCCGCGAGGCCGCCTCGGCGCTGGCCGGGTCGGCGGCCGTGGTCGGCGAGCGCGCCGACGAGATCGGCGCCGACGCGGCCGCACTGGAGCGGCGCGCACACGCCGAGCGAGCCGAGCAGGCCCGCGAGCGGGCCCACACTCGCTGGGACGACCACGAGTTCGAGCGCGCCTACGACCACTTCGGGACGGCCCTCGAAAGCTACGAGCGGGCGCTGGCGACCGACGCCGACCGGCCGACCGACGACCTGCTGGAACAGCGGCGGGCCACCCTCTCGGTCGAGTGCGACCGCCTCGCCGAGGCGCCGCGCGACCGCGCCGAACACGCCGCCGACCTGGCTCGCTCGGCCGAGGACCCGGAGACGGCGGCCGACCGCTGGGGGGCGGCGGTCGAGCGCTACGAGGAACTGCTCGCGCTCGACTGGGGCCGCGAGCAGCCCCGCTTCGAGGGCGACCGCGAAGCCGCACGCGAAGCGCTCGCGACCGCTGCCAGTCGCCTGGTCGAGGCCCACTGCGACCGCGCCAGGGAGGCGCTCGAGGGGGCCGCGAACCCGACGACCGAACCGGCGGTCGCGCGTGGGGCCGTCGACCGCGCCGAGGCGGCGCTGGCCGACGCCCGCGAGGTCGCTCGCGAGCGCGCCCCCGACGCGTCGGACGAGGTCGAGGCGGTCGCGGCAGCGATCGACGACCGGCGCGAGACGCTCGCCTCCGTCGACCCGCCCACGGCGGACGCCGACGGCGGTGTCGTCACCGACAGACCGACACCGATCGTCGATCGCGACGCAGACGATGCCGAGAGCGGCGTTGCGGGTGATGAAATCGACGACGCCGAAGACGAGACCGACGGAGCCGAAGACGAGACCGAAGACGAGACCGACGACGTGGACGGCGAGAGCGGCGACGCCGCCGAGAGCGCGGACGCGTCGGTCGACCCGGCGGCGGTCAACCCCGGGCGGTTCCCGGCGTTCGTGGCGGCGCTGTTTCGCGACCACGGCTGGTCGACGGCGGTGTTCGACGGCGGCGGCGACCGCAAGTACGACCTGATCGCCGAGGCGGACGGGCCCGTCGGCGTCACCGTCTGCGTCTGGACGGCCCACCCCGACGAGGTGGAGGCGGTCGACGCGGCGACGATCGAGCGATACGCGGCGTCGCTCGACCGCACCGAAGAGGCCGACGTGGCGGCGCTGGTCAGCGCCGCGCCGCTGTCGGCCACCGCTCGCGAGCGCGCCACCGACCACGACGTGCGTGTCCTCGACGCTGACGGGATCGCCGCGGAGTGCGACCGCTGCGACCGCGACTCGCTGCCGGGCGTCCCGGAGTGAGTCTCGCGGCCGTTCCGGTGTGACTGGTGTCCGCGTGAGCGACGGCGTCGCAGGGCGGGGTCGGTTCGAAGCCTTTATCCACGCGCTGTGGTTCGTCTACACCAAGACTATGGCCGAGAAACCAGCCTCGATGTACCGGGACATCGACAAGCCCGCGTACACCCGACGGGAGTACATCACGGGTATTCCCGGCTCGAAGATCGCACAGCACCAGATGGGCGACAAGGAGGCCGACCCCGACGACTACCCGGTCCAGATCTCGCTGGTCGTCGAGGAGTCCGTCCAGCTCCGTCACGGCTCGATGGAGGCCTCGCGCCTCTCGGCGAACCGCCACCTGATCAAGGAACTCGGCGAGGGCAACTACAAGATGGTCCTCCGGAAGTTCCCTCACCAGGTCATCCGCGAGAACAAGCAGGCGACCGGCGCCGGCGCCGACCGTGTCTCCGACGGCATGCGCCAGTCCTTCGGGAAGATCGTCGGCACCGCCGCGCGCATCCAGTCCGGCGAGCAACTCTTTACGGCCTACTGCGACGTCGACCAGGCCGAGGCCGTCAAGGAAGCCTACCGCCGCGCCTACAACAAGATCACTCCGCCCTGCCGCATCAGGGTCGAGCGCGGCGAAGAGCTCCTCATCAGGTAACTCCCGGTCGGCTTTTCCGCGTTCTCCCGCCTCGACTCGCGCTCGCTCGCCAGCGGAGCGGCTAAGTGCGCGTCGTCACAAGCGATGGTATGCTCCGGCTGGCGGTCGCGACCGACGCAGAGACCTACGAGCGGATGGGCGACCCGCTCGCGGCGCGAGACATCGCTGTCGAGCACGTTCAGACGCGCTACCGCACGATCCCGCTCGACGACCCGCCGTGGGGCGCCTTCGACGTCGGCTTCGTCTTCCCGCCCCGACTCATGGAGGGGGGCGTCGCCGACGCGGTGCTCGACGTGCCCTGGGTCAACGACCGCGAGGCGATCCTCCGCTCGCGCAACAAGGGCGGCGCCATCGCTCGCCTCTCGCAGGCCGGCGTCCCCGTTCCCGAGACCGTCGTCGTCTCCAACCCCGCCGACGAATCGGATCTCGTCGCCGCCTACGACCGTTTCGACCCGCCGGTCGTCCTCAAGCCCAACTCGACGACGCGGGGTATCGGCGTCGCGAAAGCCGCCGACCGCGACTCCTTTCTCGGCGTCGTCGATTACCTCGACCTGGTCCACGACTTTCAGGCGACCGGCGACAAGTCCTACCTGATACAGGAGTTTCTCCCCGGCGTGACCGACTACCGCGTGATGGTGCTCGACGGCGAGTACGTCGGCGCCGTCGAGCGACGCCTCCCCGAGGACGCCCTCGCCGCCGGCCAGTGGAAACACAACGTCCACCGCGGCGCAGAGGCGACCCGCGTCGATCTCGACCCCGAACTGCGCGAACTCGCCGAGCGGGCCGCTGCAGCGCTCGACATCCCTTTCCTCGGGGTGGATCTGCTCGTGACCGAGGAGCGGGCCGTCGTCAACGAGACCAACGCCCGCCCCACCATCGACGACGCCGCGAAGTACGTCGACGGTTTCTGGGACGACCTGGCCGAGTTGATACGGGAGACGGCGGAGTGAACGGGCGTGTGCCACGGAGCTAATCTTCCTGCCGGTACGAGGCCCCCTTCAGAGTGACCGCGACAGCACCCGCAGACAGCGTGAAAGTGTTCTAAATTGCCGGGGCTTTCACGCTGTCTGCGGTTGCTGTCACAGTTGTTCGAGCAAGGGCTATCAGGCTGTTTGCGGTCGCTGCCGCGGTCACTCCTGCGATGGATCTCACGCTGATTGCGGCGGCCGTCACGACGGTTCGACCGAGAACTGGCACGCCGTTCGCGGTCACTCCGACGAAGCACGACGAAACTGTTCACCCGACACCCTCTCAATGCGTCACTTCGTCGGCGACGCGCTCCAGGGTGGCGAACTCCGCGTCGGAGTAGGCGATGACCTGCACCTTCGGCAAGCCCTCGGGCTCGAAGTCGCGGATGGCCTTGCAGACGGCGCGGGCGCCGTCCTCGAAGTCGAAGCCAGCGGCGCCGGTGCCGAGGACGGGCAGGACGACCGACGCGCAGCCGAGTTCGTCGGCTTTCGCGAGGGCGTTGCGGGTGGCGTCGCGGATGGACGAACGCGTGGCGCGGCCGTCGCCGAAGTGGGGCATCGCGGCGGCGTGGACGACGTACTCGGCGTCCAGGTCGTAGGCGTCGGTGACGGCGACGGCGCCGAGTTCGACCGGGCCCTGTGCGATGGCGTCCTCGTTGATAGGGCCGTTCGCCGCGCGGCGGAGCGCGCCGGCGACGCCGCTGCCCATCCGCAGGCTCGTCCCCGCGGCGTTGACCAGCGCGTCCGCTCGCTGCTGGGCGATGTCCCCCTGGATCACCTCGAACTCCATACCCGCTCTTTTGCCGCCGACGGGCTAAAGATCAGGGGCGATGCCCGAACCCGATAGGCTAAAGGACCGGCGAGGAAAACCGAGGAACGCGAGGGCCCGTATCTCAGTCTGGTTAGAGAGAGCGGCTCATAACCGCTTCGTCCCTGGTTCAAATCCTGGCGGGCCCACGTCGCTGTCGCGAACAGTCCGTGAGCGACAGCGACGCGAGTGGATTTGAACCCCGGAAGTCGCGCACAGTGAACGAGCGCGAACGAGCACGTCTTCCTCCGGTTCAAATCCTGGCGTGCCCACGTAACTGTCGCGAACAGTCCGTGAGTCGCTGATACCGGTAGGCGAAGCCACAGCGTTCGCAGTGGACGAGCTGGCCGCCGCGATAGGTGAGTTCGGTGTGGTGTTCCGGACAGAGCAGTCGGCGCTCCTCGTCGAGTCTCCGGACGATTTCGGCGCTACTCACCATGCTCGACCCGGCGACAGTATTCGGTCGCGGCCGCCGCCGCGGTCGGGCCGTGACCCTCGACGTCCACGCCGTGCTGCGTGGCGAGCCACTGTCCGTCGGGCTGTTCCTTCAGGACGACCGTCGTGAAGTGTTTGCGCGTTCCGCTCCGGTCGTCGAGTCGGTCGTCATCGAACGTCGCGCCCATACAGCGGGAATGGGAAGTGCGGGTAATAGGAGTCAGCCAGACCCCGAGTGAAAGTGGATACACTTTCACTCCGGCAGGTCTTTGCGCGTGTCTGGCTCCGCAATTACCATAAATTCACATACTACTTCGAAGATATCTTCGAAAGTTTATTTATCTGTCCGGGTGGGGCGTGCGAGTCACTGGTCGTGATGGTCCGGTCGATACCGATCCGCGGGATCGGTCGGGCTGGATTCGGGAGATGGTGGGTATCAGGTCTGCTGAGTGGCTATTGACGACACTGGTCCGCTGACATGGCCGATCGCGGACGCCGTTCTCGGCTGCATCTGCAGTTTCCTCCAGGCGACACCCGATCGGCCGTGAAATCGACGAATTCGACCTCGAGAGCGCCTTCGAGGCAGCGTCGGGTAGCCACTATCGCGAGACTGTGTCTGCCCTGCCCGAGAGTGGTCTCTGGTCGAGTGGGAAGGCGCTTCTGCCAAAACTTACAAAAAGATTAGATAGGATTCGATCTGGTACTATGTCGAAGAATCAGCTTCGACGACGCTCGATTCGACAGTGTGACAGTCCGCCTTCTCGGTCAAGCGATCTGTTTCTCGGGCGGTCGAGCGCGGTCTGGCGGGGGAGCGCTCACCCGAGAGCGGACCAGACCGCGTAGCTCACGTAGGCGAGCAGGGTCGCGAGGATCAGCGAGATCCCCCAGAGCCCGACCAGCCCGGTGGCTTCGCCGGTCACGACGAACATGCCGGCGTAGATCAATACGCCGCCGATGGCCATAATGAACCAGAAGGCGCGACTGGTCGGGATCGGGAGCTGGGACACCGTGGTCTCGATCGTTTTCCGGGTCGATCCGCCATCGTCGCCGCTCTCTGTCGTGGAACTCATGGGTTCGACTCCGGTGTGACCGTGTCCGCGTCGTAGAGCGGGTCGCTCTCCCAGTATTCGTGGGTGTCATCCGTGCGGTAACAGCGGCTGAAGTGGCCGGTCTCGGCCTCGTACATCCCGGGGCCGCTCTCCGCACACGTTTCGCGGGCCTCGGGGCAGCGGGTGTGGAACCGACAGCCCTCCGGCGGGTCCGTCGGGTCCGGGATGTCGACTTCCCTGACCGGCACCTCCTCGTCGGGGTCGGCGTAGAGGTCCGGCGTCGCCCACTTGAGCACCTGCGTGTAGGGGTGTTGGGGGTTCTCGATGATCTGGTCGACGGGCCCGACCTCGACGATCTGCCCGAGGTACATCACCGCGATGCGGCCGTCGGCCTTCTCGGTGATGTAGCGGGCGTTCGAGAGGTCGTGGGAGATAAAGAGGTAGGAGGTGTCGAACACGTCCTGGAGTTCGAGCATCATGTCCATCATCTCGACGCGCAGGGAGACGTCGAGCGCCGAGATGGCCTCGTCGGCGAGGATGAGGTCGGGGTTCATCAGCAGCGAGCGGACGAGGACGACGCGCTGTTGCTCGCCGCCCGACAGCTGGTGGGGGAAGCGGTTGACGAAGTCCTCGGCGGGGGACATCCCGACGTGTTCCAGCAGCGTGTGGATCCGCGCCTCGCGCTCCTCGTGGCTCAGGTTCGACTGCCACTTCTTCAGCGGGAGCATCAGCGACGTGAGCACCCGCTGGTTCGGATTCAGGGCGCTGCCGGGGTCCTGGTGGATGATCTGCAGCGACCGCCGGATGTCCTTGAAGGGTATCGAGACGTCTCCCTTCCCGTCGCGGGCGTCCCAGACGTCCTGGCCGCGGTAGGAGACCGACCCGCTGGTCGGTCGCTGGGCGCCGATGGCGGTCTTCCCGAGCGTGGACTTGCCACACCCGCTCTCGCCGATGAGCGCGACGACGTCGTTCTCGTGCAGATCCAGCGAGACGCCGTCGACCGCCCGGACCTTGTCGGCGCCGCCGGTGAAGTAATCCAGCAGGCTGTTCGAGGTGTCGAACTCGACGGTCACCTCGTCCAGCGAGACGACCGGCTCACTGCTCATCGACGACACCTCCCGTCGGGCGCTCCGGCGGCTGGCTGCGGATCACGACCTCCTCGCGGGCCAGTTCGGGGTAGAAACACGACGCCTGGTGGTCCTCGCCGACGTCGAACAGCTCCGGTTCGGTCGCCGAACACTGCTGGTCGGCGATCGGACAGCGGGGGTGATACGAACAGCCGCTGATGTGCTGGACCGGGTCGGGCTTGCTCCCTTCGATCTTCTGGATGTCCTCGACGGCGGTGTCGAGGTCCGGTGTGGTCCCGAGCAGCGCGCGGGTGTAGGGGTGACTGGCGTTGTAGAGGATGTCCTGCGTGTCGGCGACTTCGACGAAGTCGAAGGCGTACATGACCGCCATGCGGTCGGCCAGTTTCGTCAGCAGGGGCAGGTCGTGGGTGATAAACAGCATCGTGAGGTCGAACTCCTCCTGGATGTCCCGGAGCAGGGAGACGATAGAGCGCTGCATCAACAGGTCGAGCGCCGCCGTCGGCTCGTCGAGGACGAGCACTTCTGGTTCGAGGACGAGCGAGAGCGCGATGAGCGCGCGCTGTTTCATCCCGCCCGACAGCTCGTGGGAGTAGGCGTCCATGACGCGGTCGGGGTCGAGATACAGCTGTTCGAGGATGTGCTCGGCGCGTTCCATCCCCGCTTTCACGTTGTAGTCGTGGTCCTGGAGCGTCTCGCGGAAGTGCGTCCGGATCGAGGTGACGGGGTTGAACGAACTCATCGCCCCCTGGAAGACCATCGCGATCTCCTCCCAGCGGAACTTGCGGAGTTCGTCGGGGCTGAGATCGAGCACGGAGACGGGCTCGCCGTTCCTCGGGTAGTAGGTCACATCGCCCGACACTCGGCCGGGTTCGACGATGGCGTCGAGCATCGACATCGCGAGCATCGACTTCCCGGACCCGCTCTCCCCGACGACGCCGAGCGTCTCGTGGCGATACAGGTCCATGTCGACGTTCCGGACGACCTTCGACTGGCCGCGCGAGAGGTCGAACGACACTTCGAGGTCGCGGATCTCGACGATGGGGTCTCCGCGGTCGATCGGTCCCTCACCGCGGCCCACGGATTCGGTGTCGCCATCTGCGGCGCCCATCAGTCGCTCACCTCCCCGTCACCCTCGTCGACGGTCGAGGCGTGTCGCGCGCGGAGTCGGACGTTGAAGATGGCGTCCATCGCCTGCGAGAGCAGGACGAACGCGAACGACATCAGGATGATGGTGACCATCGGGAAGACGAGCCAGGGGAGCAACTGTTCGCGAGTGAGCGCGTTGGCCTGGTAGGCGAGGTTCATCAGGACCCCCCAGTTGTACGTCGTGAACGGCAGGACGCCCAGGAAGTACAGCGCGACGGACTCGAAGACGACCCGACGGGAGGTCAGCGCCGCGTTGACCATGATGTAGGGCATCAGCTGGCCGGCGACGTCCCGTCTGAGTATCGTCGGCACGGACAGGCCCATGATCTTGGAGGCCTCGACGTAGCTCTCCTCGCGGATGCTGAGCACCTGCGACCGCACGGTTCTGGCGAGGCCGGGCCACATGTCGATGCCCAGGAACACCCCCACGAGGTAGGGGTCGGTGGGCTGGAACACCGCCGTGATGACGATGATCAGCGGCAGTCCGGGGATCGTGATGATGATGTCAGCGATCACCATCAACACCGTGTCGATCCAGTTGTCGCGCATGAACCCCGCGAGGAGTCCGACGACCGCCGCCAGCGAGACGGCGAAGACGGCCCCGGCGAAGATCATCTTGAACATGTCCGGGGTCGCGTGGACGATCTGCCCCCAGATCGACCGGCCGTACAGGTCGGTCCCGAGCGGGTAGTTCATGCTCTCGAACGGCGCCTGCATGATCGGGTAGTCCGCGGCCGAGGGCTCCTGTTCTACTCTGACGGCGACCGTCCCCATGAGCGCGTACCCGATCAGGATGATCCCCGCGACGACCGCCCGCCAGTCGTGGATCGCGATCCGGAGCGGCGCCACGAACGTGACGTCGACAGTCCGTTTCAGTCGCGTCCACCGGGACGACGGCTCCCGGTCGGCGTCTTTCTCGAACAGTTCTGCGAAGTCGACTTCGTCGGTCTCACTCATTCGTCTCACCTGAAGCGACGCGCGGGTCGATGTATCCGTAGGTCAAGTCGGCGACGTAGATCGCCAGGAGGGTGATCGTCGTCAACACGATCAGCGTGCCCATCAACAGGGGATAATCTCGCAAGTTCACCGCCTGCAACAGGAGCGTCCCCATGCCGTTGTAGCCGAATATCTGCTCGACGACGACGGTGCTGGAGATGACGCCGGCGATGCCGATCATGAACTGCGTGTACAGCGGCAACACGGAGTTACGCCCGACGTACTGCATCGCGACCCGGCCGCTGCGCAGGCCCCGAAGCTCCGCGACCCGGACGTAGTCCTCCCCGAGGACGCGGATGGCGTTGCCGCGCATCGTCAACGCCCCGCCGGTGGCGAGCAGGCCCATCGAGACCGCCGGCAGGGTCGCGTGGCGGACGACGCTCCACATGTACTCGACCGTGAAGCCGGGGTCGACGGTCGTACCGTACCGCCCCTCGATCGGGAAATACGAGTTCTCGATCGCGAGGAACCAGACCAGCACGATGGCGAAGATGTAGTACGGCACCGAGTTGAGGAAGATGATCACGAGCGAGGAGGCCGAGTCGAAGCGCGACCGCTCTTTGTAGGCCATCATCGTCCCCATGAACAGGCTCACCGTGTAGCCCATCGCCAGCGCGTAGACGCCGATGAACATCGACCACGGCGCCCGCTCCATGAGCAGGTCCCACACGGGCTCGCCCCGGAAGATAGACGTCCCCATGTCCTGGTGGAGGATCAGCTGGTCCAGGTAGTTGATGTACTGGACGTGCAGCGGCCGCTCGGGGTTGACGTTCGAGTAGAACTGGACCATCTCGTTCAGCTGGTCCAGGTCGGCCACGCCGCCGGTCTGTCCGGACTGGGCCAGGATCATCGCCCGCATCGCTTCCGCGGGCCCGCCCGGCATCATCTGGTAGAGCACGAACGTCAGCGTCACCGTCGCGACGAACGTAAGCACCACCTGCCCAGTTCGTTTGAGCAGATATCGTGGATGCATGGAAAGAAGTCCGATTATGTGCTATATAAAGGTTGTGTAGCGACGCTTAAGCCTGGTTGATCAGGCCGTAGATGAGCGCTTCCTGGCCCGGCCGAGCGACGTTGAGCAGGCCGTCCTGGCTGCCGACTTCGGGGAAGCTGAAGTCCTCGACGTCGCCCCAGGAGCCGGAGTTCTCCTCGATCCAGACGAGACACGGCAGGTCGTAGTTGAACCACTGGACGAGCGTCCGACTCATGTTCGTGACCTCCTCTTCGGAGGAGGCGACCGCGAGGTCCTCCATGAGCTGGGCCGGCTGGATCGTCTGACCGCTGCCGGAGATCTCGCTAGCGCCGACTTCCGAGGGGATCTCCAGTTCGAACGGGATCCCGGTCGGGCCGCTGTCGGCGTCGCTGCTGGTCGGACCGACTTCGACGCCGTAGAAGTCGTTCGAGAAGTACGAGATCGGGTGCCAGAGCGCCTGCGCGACGTGCCAGACCCACCACATGTCGTGGTCGTAGTTCTGGAGCGTCTGGTAGAAGTCAGACGAACCGACCGTCGTGACGTCCATGTTGAACCCGAAGCTCTCGAGCTGGTCGCTGACGACGACACCGATCGCGGACTGGTGCTGACCGTCGGAAGTGAGGAAGGAGAGGTTGACGTTGTTGCCGTTCTCGTCCTTCCAGTTCCCGCCGGACTTCGAGTAACCGGCGCTTTCCATCAGTTCGGCCGCACCGGACTCGTCGGCGCCGGTCGGGTACTCGATGAGCTGGTCGACCCAGCCCTCGCCGAGGTACTTCTCGTGGATGGACGACCGGAGGCCGGTCTGCATCTCGGGAACCGTCCCGACGAGGCCGGCCTGGACTGCGGCCTGCACCATCGGGCTGAGCGCGAGCACGTGGGCGATCGCTCGCCGGACAGGTCGCTTGGCGAGGTGCCTGTTCTCCCAATTGAAGGTGAGCTTCTGGGTGCGGAACCAGCTGATCTCGGCCCAGTTCTGGAGGTTGTCGGGGTAGTCACCGCGGTTGGGCTGGCCGATCAGCCCCGAGGTGTGCAGGTCGAACTCGTTGTTGATGACGCGAGCGCGTTGGTTCGACATCCCGACTTCCCTGACAAGGCGCACCCGCTCGACGTCCGTCTGGTCGGCATTGGGGTGGTCCTCGTAGAGCTCGAAGATCGTGTCGTTGTCGCTCCAGTCGACGACCTCGTACACGCCGTTGCCCAGTCCCTCGTCCGCGAGCTGCTCGATGGGGATCGTCATCTCGGTGAGCTGCTGGGTGACGTCGTCGCGCTCGGACTGTGTCGTCGCGTCCTGCAGGCTCTCGTGGTACTCCCCGTAGACCGACGTGGGAGTACACATCTTACAGTAGCGCTGGCCGGTGAGGTTCCCCTTCATCAGGCTCGGCGTGACCTCGTTTTTGTACTCCCGCTCGACGGTGTAGTCGTCGACGAGGGTGTGGTCCGCGTAGGGGGATTCCTCGGGGTTCTGGAGGCGGTCGATCTCCAGGAACGTGTGGTAGTCCTCGGCGGTGACGGGGTCGCCGTTCCACCACGTGAATCCCTCGTTGAAATTCATCGTCAGGGTCTTGCCCTCCGCATTGAAACTGTCGACGAGCCCCGAGGTGATGCCACCGTCCGCCGTCCCGTAGGCGACGTAGTGCTGGAGCTGGTCCCGGAGCGTGTGCGCGTAGTTCGACTGGGAGAAGAGGTTGAACTGTACTTCCGACGGCGGTCGACCGACGTAGTGGGCGAGCGTCTGCGTGTTGCCCCCGTCGCCGCCGTCGCCACCGTCGCCGCCGTCGCCACCGTCGCCGCCGTCTCCACCGTCGCCGCCGTCGCCGTTCCCACCGCCGCCTGAACAGCCGGCAAGCCCGACGCCACCGACTATCGTTGCTCCGCTCCCGATGAACTTCCGACGCGACCACCGCCCGGTTTCCGCTGATGTATCCTTACGAGTCATGTTCTCTTACGAACCCATGTATATCACCATCTTTTACCTATATAAAACTTTGGTTACCCACGAGAGAAAACGGGAGCGGGCGACCCCGACGTGACCGGTGAACCACCGCTCGTGGTCGGTGTGACTGCTCGTGTTCGGGAGTCCCGGGGCGTGGGTGGCGGAGCAAGCTATTTACAGGGTCCGGAGGAAGGGGGGTCACGATGGAGATAACCGACATCGACACGATCACGTTCACGTACGAGTCCGCGAAAGTCAGCGACGAGAAGGGCCACGCCCACCCCGGTCAGGGGGGCGAGCGGCGACAGACGATCACGCGCGTCGAGACGGACGACGGCCCGACCGGGTACTGCGTCGGCGGCCGCGCGGACGCCTGCCGACTCGCCGAGAAGTACGTCCTCGGCGAGGACCCGTTCAAGCGCGAGGCGATCTGGCAACAGCTCTACCGGACCCAGCGGCTCCACAAGGGGACGCTGACCGACTCGGCCATCGCCGCCATCGACGGCGCGCTGTACGACCTGGCGGGCAAGGCCGTCGACCTGCCCGTCTACGAACTGCTCGGTGCCACACGGGACAGCGTCCCCGCGTACGCGAGCACCATGGTCGGCGACGACGACCCCGACGGACTGGGGACGCCCGAGGCCTACGCCGACTTCGCCGAGGACCTCGTCGACCAGGGGTTCCAGGCGATCAAGCTCCACGGCTGGATGCCGCCCTACAGCGCCGACCCCGACCGCGACCTGGCGGCCTGCGCCGCGGTCCGCGAGCGCGTCGGCCCCGACATCGACCTGATGCTCGACGCCCACCACTACTACAGTCGGACCGAGGCCAAGCGGCTCGCCGACGGCCTGGCGGACCTGGACTACCGCTGGTTCGAGGAGCCGATGGACGAACACTCGATGTCGGCCTACGAGTGGCTCACGAAGGTGACCGACATCCCGATCATCGGGCCCGAAACCGCCGAAGGGAAGATGCAGACCCGCGCCGAGTGGATCAAACGCGACGTCGCGGACATCATCCGGACCGGCGTCCGCGACGTCGGCGGGATCACGGCCGCGATGAAGACGGTCCACCTCTGTGAGTCGTTCGGCATCGAGTGCGAACTCCACGGCGCCGGCATCCCGAACCTGCACGTCCTGGGCGCGATGGGGATCCCCGGCGACTACTTCGAGTACGGGCTCCTCCACCCCAACTACGACTTCGAGGCGTCGCGCCCGTGGCTAGAGACGTTCCCGACGCCCGACGACGACGGCGTGATCGCTATCCCCGACGGCCCCGGCCTCGGCTACGAGTTCGACTGGGAGTTCATCGAGGACAACCGCGTCGACGCGGCCTGAGTAAGCGACCGCTACTTTTTCGCGGGGTCGAACGGACTCACGTCGGCGCTTCTGTCGTTTCGCGGCCGGCGCTCTCGACGAGTTTTCGCGCCACGAGCGCCGTCGCGGCGAACGAGAGGACGCTGATGAGGACGAACGCGGTCGCGTAGTCGAGCCAGGTCGCGATCGCGCCGACGACGAGCGGTCCGAGGACCCCGCCGAGTCCGCGGGCCGTCGAGCGAAAGCCCATCAGTTCGGACTCCCGGTCGGTCGGGGCCACGTCGCCGATGAACGCGACGGTGCCGACGGTGAGCGCGGAGAAGGTGACCGCGTGGACGAGCAGTCCGCTCCCGCTGACGAGGGCGCGCCCGGTCATCGTCGCCGGGAGCACCGCGGCGGCGACGGCGAGCGCCTGGAGCCCCGCGCCCGAGAGCCCGACGACGATCAGCCACTTGCGGCCGACGGCGTCGGCGACCCGCCCCAGCGCGTACATCGCGCCGACGCGAACGGTCGGACTGACCGCGAGGACGACGCCCATGACCCACTCCGAGAGGCCGACGTCGGTCACGAGATACACCGCGAGGACCGACGAGACGCCCTTCTGTGTCATGTTTCGCAGGACGAGTCCGGTGTAGAGGTAGCCGAGGCCGGTCGCCCCGAACACGGCGGTCCGTTCCGCGGTCGGGACGAGTCGGCCGCGCACCTCGCGGCCGACCCGTTCGACCGAGAGGTCGCCGCCCGGGGTCGGTGTCGGGTCGACGACGAACAGCGCCCACAGCGTCGTGACGAACCCGACGGCGACGACGACCCCGTACACCTCGCTCGGGAGCAACACGCCGAGGAGGTAGCCGACCAGGAGTCGGCCGACGATGTCGCCGCCGGACTGGGCGCTGGAGTAGAACCCGATCGACCGACCGCGGGTGGCGTCGTCGCCGGTCTCGCTGACGATCGTGAGCACGACCGACCCGAACCCGGCGATGAACACCGCGTACAGCGTCCGACAGGCGAGTTCGAGCGGCACCGTCGGGCGCACTGCGAGGGGGACGATGGCGAGCGCCGACCCGAGCGCGGTCCCGACGAGGACGGCCTTTCGCCGTCCCGTGACGTCGGCGACCGCCCCCCAGACGGGTGCGGCGACCATCAGGCCGAGCGAGAACAGCGCAAAGGAGAGCGTCACCACCAGCGGGGACGCGTCGCGGCCGAGATACACCGTGACGGCCGTCCCGAACACCGCCCCGGCGGTGATGCGACTGACCGCCAGCAGTGCCAGCACGACGTGCTGGCGGCGCTCCGTCCCGAGCGAACGTCCGACCACGACCTACCCAGCGGGAACCCGCCATATCAAAGTTCGCATCCCAGCGGGCGTTTCCGAGTCGCCGAACCGGTCGGTCGCCACCGTTCGTCCGGGTCTGTCGCCGCCGTTCGTCCGGGTCTGTCGCCACCGTTCGTCCGGACCTGTCGGTGAATCCGCGACACATATCAGCAAAAACAGAAAACATATTTATATAGTGTTAGGACGCACCAGTGCATGTTGAACGCGAAGAGGAGCCCGCAGTTCATGAGATCAATAGTTCAGACAGGACCAGAATCCGTCGAAGTACAGGAACGGGACCGTCCGACCCCGGGGCCGAACCAGGTTCGCGTGCGCGTCCACTCCGCCGGTCTCTGTGGCAGCGACGCCCACGCCTATCGGTACGAAGGGGGATACGAGTGGATCCCGATCCCGCGCGTCATGGGACACGAGTATTCGGGCACCGTCGACGTCGTCGGCGAGGACGTCACCGACTTCGAACCAGGCGACAGGGTCATCGAGGAGCCGATCCACCACTGTGGACGCTGTTTCCAGTGTCGCAACGGTCAGGAGAACGTCTGCCAGAACTTCTCTATCACCGGGATGCACCGCGACGGGGCGTACATGGACTACACGCTCGTCGACCCCGAGCACCTCCACCCCATCCCCGACGGCGTCCCGTTGCGCGACGCCGCCATCACCGAACCGACGAGCATCGCCACCCGCGCCGTCCTCACCCAGTCGGTGACCGCGCCCGGCGACACCGTCCTCGTGGAGGGGCCCGGCCCGATCGGCGTGCTCGTCGCCGCGGTCGCCCACTCTATCGGGGCCGACGTCGTCGTCTCCGGCCTCGCACAGGACGCCAAAGCGCGCCTTCCGGTCGTCGACGAACTGGGTATCGACACGGTCAACGTCGAGGAGACGCCCATCGAGGACGTCGCCGACGAGCGCACCGACGGCATCGGGTTCGACGTCGTCTTCGACACGACCGGCCACCGCTCCGGCGTCGAAACCGCCGCCGACGTCGTCCGCAAGGGCGGCCAGGTCGTCGTCGTCGGCCTCCCGGGCGACCCCTCCGAGATTTTCATGACGCCCCTCGTTCGCGGCGAGGTCGACCTCGAGACCTCTTACGGGTCGAACTGGACCGACTTCGAACGCGCGCTACGACTCATGGAACAGGACGCCATCGACCCGGCGACCATCATGGACGCCTCCTACTCCACGGCCGATCCGACCGCTGCCTTCGAGGACTTCCTCGACTCCGTCGTCGTCAAGCCCGTCTTCACCTTCGACGACGGGTGAGTACCACCGCCTCGCTGCGGGAACCCCTTGCCCACTCTTTGTGCCCTATTTCCGACGGTGTGTGGTGTCGTCTCCGACCGCACGTGTTGGTATCTTCGACGGCAATGCCGAACAACACCGGCCGCGCCCGTCCGGCAGCGGTCGCCCTCGAGTCACCTGTTTCTGTCGGAAACGAACGTGTGAGTCCGTGAGGCGCCCAATCTATGTCTACTGAATAAGTCCGGCATTGTCGGATGGTGTCGTGACACTAGTTAGCACGTGTTTCGGTACCACACCATTCGACCGCTGGGGGCCACACGGGCCCTCGCGGACGCTTTGGCCGGGCAGACATATTCGATTACACTACTAATGTTGTAATTACTGCTGCGAACCGTCGATGGGGCGAACCGGCGCGATCTCGGCGGAATTATGTCCGGTATTGCCGGACGTTGTCGGCGGTGTGAGGCGCGAGGACACGCGAGACACGGGGGGTGTGCGACGTGCAAGCGCACGACTGGTTGGCGACACTCGCCGGACCGACTCGCACACGGCGGCCCGCGACCGCCGGGAGGGGTCCCGAAACCCTTATTATTAAGTATTCCAGTGCGGTGGTGACAGTATGGGTTCCGCAGACACAGCCCCGACGTTCGACGTCACGGACTACGGTGCCGACGCATCGACGGCGACAGACTTCGAGGCACCGGACGCGGCGGACGGGGACGTCCCGGTCGTGACGGAGGGGTTCAACGCAGCGATGGACGCCTGCGCCGAGGCCGGCGGCGGCACCGTCCACGTCCCCCCGGGCGAGTACGTCACCGGCACCGTTCACCTCCGGAGCGACGTGACGCTGCACCTCGCGGCGGGCGCGACAGTGTTCGCGAGCGCCGAGCGTGCGGCGTACTCCGCCGAACGGATCGGTCCGGACGGCGAGCGCGTGTTCCTGTGGGCCGATGAGGTCGAGAACGTCGCCATCACCGGACGCGGGCGGTTCCACGGCCGCGGCACCGAGATCATGCTGATGGACACGCCGATCCGGGGCCACTCGGGCGAGGAGTCCTCGCACCCGCTGATCACGAGCGGCGAACCAGACCCCAGACAGGGCGAGGACTACCTCGACCGGGACGACGGGACCGACGACTGGCCGGTCGCCAAGCCCGACTTCCGTCCAGGGCCGATGTTCCGGTTCGACCACTGCGAGAACGTGCTGATCCGCGACGTCGAGTTGCGGGACATGCCGTCGTGGACTATCGGTCTCCACGGGGTGACTGAGGCGGACGTGCTCGGCGTCGACGTCCGCGGCAACAAGTACATCCCCAACAACGACGGCATCGCGGTCACCGACTCGCGGAACGTCCACATCTCGGACTGCACGTTCGTCACCTGCGACGACAGCATCTGCATGAACGGCAGCTCGGAGATCGACCAGCCCTGCGAGAACGTCACCGTCACCAACTGCACTATCGAGTCCAACGCCTGTGCGATCAAGTTCGGGTCGGGCACCGACGGCCCGATGCGAAACTTCACCTTCCACAACATCGTCATCCGCGACTCCGACCGTGGGCTGGGCATCCAGCACCGCGATTCGGGCACCCTGGAGAACGTCCTCTTTTCGGATATCTTCATCCAGACGCGCCTGCTCTCCGGCCCGTGGTGGGGGAAAGCCGAACCCATCTACGTCACCTCGCTCCCCCGGCACGACGACACGGATCTGGGAACCGTTCGGAACGTGCGCTTCTCGAACGTCGTCGCGCAGTGCGAGAACGGCGCGCTGATCTACGGCTCCGAGGAGGCGACTATCGAGAACGTCTCCCTCGAGAACGTCCGCCTGGAGATCGGCGCCAGTGAGAACAGTCCGCTCACGGGCGGCAACTTCGACCTGCAACCGACGACCGCGAAGACCGCCATCGTCGGGCGCGACATCGCGGGTGTCCACTGCGAAGGCGCGGACGGCGTGGACTTCGAGGATCTCACTGTGGAGTGGGTCGACTCCGGCGGGACGACGGCCAACGCGGTCGACGGGCTCCCCGACTACTACACCAACGGCATCCAGTGCATGGACAGCACGGACGTCGAGATAGACGGCTTCGACGGGCGACAGGCCCACCGTGGATCGTCGGCGGGAGCCATCGCGCTGCGGGACGTCGAGACGGTCTCGATCCGGGATTCGCGGGCGCGGCCGGGAACAGGGCGGTTCCTCGAAACCGAGGACGTCCGCGACCCGCGACTGTTCACCGGCAACGACCTCGCCGACGCCGACGAGACGGGGATCGACGCGGAGTCGTTCGCCGCGAGCGGCAACCTCCACCCGCGATAGTCCCTTTCTCCGATATCACCGCCTCTCCCGCGCGACGCGACGCTGCAGCCACAACACACAAGTCGGGGCGGCACCACGTACCACACGACCCCTCATGGGAGCCACAGACGTGTTTGCGGACGCGCTCGAACGCGTGGGTGTCACGCTCTCCCGGACGTCGGCGGCGACGTTCGAGGCCACGATCACCGACGCCGTCGACCCGCCGGCAGTGGGTGTCCCGCTCACCGGGACACCGGTCTCGCTGGCCGAGACGCCGGTTTCGCTCGACCCGACGCCGGCCGAGCTGCGGCGGGCGACGACGGGCGTCACGCCCGCGTCGCTCGCTGTCGCCGACTACGGCTCGGTCGCCCTGCCGTGTCGGTCCGACGGCGCCGAACTCGTGAGCCTGTTCGTCGACCGCCACGTCGTCGTCCTCGACGAAAGCGCCGTCACCCCGGACATGGAGACGGCCTTCGAGCGGTTTGCCGAGAGCCCGTCTGATTCCGAGAGCCAGTCCGGCCCCGAGAGCCGGATCCTCGCGACTGGCCCGAGCGCGACGGCGGACATGGGTGCGCTCGTCCAGGGCGCGCACGGCCCGAAAGACGTGACCGCGATACTCGTGGAGGACTGACGATGGGGACCGACCGCGATTACGAGCGGCTCATGCGGACGGAGGGCCCATCGGTCCGGCAGAACACGCTGGCGTTCAACGAGGGCCGGTACGACTCCGTCGCCCGACTCGACGACTACGAGGCGCTCAAGTCCGAGGCGCGCGCCATCAAGGAAGACGCCATCGAGCGCCTGCCCGACCTGATCGAGGAGTTGCGCGAGGCGGTCGCCGAGCAGGGGGGGCACGTCTACCTGGCCGACGACGCCGAAGACGCGAACGACTACATCCGCGAGGTGGTCGCCGAGCGCGACGCGGATCGCGTCGTCAAGAGCAAGTCGATGACGACCGAGGAGATCGAGGTCAACGAGGTCCTCGAAGCCGACGGCGTCGACGTCGTCGAGACGGACCTGGGCGAGTGGGTGCTCCAGGTCGCCGACGAGGCGCCCTCCCACATCGTCGCGCCCGCGATCCACAAATCCCGCGAGGGGATCGCCGACCTGCTGAACGAGCGCTTCGACCCCGACCCACCCCTGGAGACCGCCGAAGAACTCACCGAGTTCGCTCGCGAGCACCTCGGTGAACTGATCGAGTCGGCCGAGGTGGGAATGACCGGTGCGAACTTCATCGCGGCGGACTCGGGGACGATCGCGCTCGTGACCAGCGAGGGCAACGCCCGCAAGTCCGTCGCGGCGACGGACACCCACATCGCCGTCGCGGGCGTCGAGAAGGTCGTCCCCTCGGTCGCCGACTTCGCACCGTTCGTCGAACTCATCGGCCGCTCCGGGACGGGCCAGGACATCACCTCCTACATCTCGCTGCTTTCGCCCTCGAACCAGACCCCGGTGGTCGACTTCGCCGACGACGAGACGCCCCTGTCCGAACTCGACGGGGACCGCGACTTCCACCTCGTCCTGATCGACAACGGCCGCACGGCCATGCGGGAGGACGACCAGTTGCGAGAGACGCTGTACTGCATCCGGTGTTCGGCGTGCTCGAACTCCTGTGCGAACTTCCAGAGCGTCGGCGGCCACGGCTTCGGCGGCGAGACGTATTCGGGCGGCATCGCGACCGGCTGGGAGGCCGGCATCGAGGGACTGGACACCGCCGCCGAGTTCAACGACCTCTGTACTGGCTGTTCGCGCTGCGTGGACGCCTGTCCCGTCGAAATCGACATCCCGTGGATCAATACTGTGGTTCGGGACCGGATCAACCGCGGCGCCGACGAGTCTGCGTTCGACCCGCTCGTCGACGGCCTCACCCCCGACGAAGAGGACTCTGGCTCGCCACCGCTGGGCAAGCGCTTTTTCGGCAACTTCGAGACGGTCGCGAAACTCGGCAGCGCCACCGCGCCCGTCTCGAACTGGCTCGCGGACCTGGGCCCGAACCGGTGGTTCATGGAGCGCGCGCTCGGGGTCGACCGCCGGCGCGACCTCCCCGAGTTCCGGCGCGAGACGTTCCGCGAGTGGGCCGCGAACCGAACGTCGGCCACGGCGGCGGTCGAGTCGGTCGACTCGCGCGTCGTCGTCTACCCCGACCTGTACACGAACCACGTCCGCACGGAGCGCGGGAAAGCGACCGTCCGAACGCTCGAAGCGCTGGGCTGTGAGGTGGTCGTCCCGCCCGTCCGGTCCAGCGGGCGGGCGCCGCTGTCCCAGGGGATGATACGGACTGCCACCGACCACGCCGAGGCCGTCGTCGCCACTCTTTCGGAGTACGTGGCCGAGGGCTACGACGTGGTCGTCGTCGAACCGAGCGACCTCGCGATGTTCGAGCGCGAGTACGAGCGACTCCTCGATTCGGAGTCCGACGCGCTGTCGTCGGTGACCGACCGCACTTACGAGGTTCTCGAGTACGTCTACGGCCTCGTCACCCAGCGCGACGCGCCCGTGGACCGTCTCACCGGGCCCGGCGACGGCCACGCCGAGGCTGGTCCCGACGCCGGTGGAACCGCAGCAGGTGGCCGCTCCGGCGACCACCCCGGCGTCGTCTACCACAGCCACTGCCAGCAGCGCACCCTCGACCTCGAAGCGCACACGGTCGCCGTCCTCGAACAGTTGGGCTACGACGTGGCGACGACGGACGTGGAGTGTTGCGGCATGGCCGGGAGCTTCGGCTACAAGACCGACTACTACGAGGTGAGCATGGACGTCGGCGAGCAGCTACGCGGCCAGCTCGACGCCGACGGAAACCGCGACCGGGTCCCGGTCGCGAGCGGCACCTCCTGTCTCGAACAGATCGAGTCGCTGATCGCGCGGCGGCCGACGCATCCGGTTCGGCTTATCGAACCGGGCGACCGGTAACCGCTGTTCGAGCGCGATAGCTGGCGATCCTCACCCACGGCGTATCTCGTAGCGGACGAGGCGGTCGGCGGGCTGTGCAGTGACGAACAGGCCGTCGCCGGCGACGTCCATGTCGTGGGCCGACCCCGGCGTGCGGAGGTGCTCCCGGTCGGTGATCGAGGCGGCGAGTTCCGGGTACCTGTCGCGCGACACGTCGTAGGCCTCGACCGTCGCGCCCGCCCCGACGAAGAGGAGGTCGCCCGAGAGCGCGAGCCCGTTGGGCCCCGGTGCGGCCGTGGCGACCGCGGCGCGCAGCGTCGGGTCGCCGGCCACATCGGCGAACACGCCCACCGTGTCGGCGTAGTTCGCGGCGACGTACCCGACGCCGTCCCGGACGACGACGCGGTTCGCCCCGCGCAGTCGGGCGTCCTCGTGGAAGGCGATCGGCGTCGCCTCGACGACGCCGTCGGCGGCGTCGAGTTCGTAGACGCCGAGTTTCCGGTCGGCGTGGGGGTGCTGGTCCGGGACCACGGCGCGGTGGCCGACGACGCGGAGGTCGTGGGGCGAGCGCACGACTGCGGCGTCGCGCTCCTCGAAGTCGGTGCGGTCGTCGCGGGAGAGCGGCACGTCGCTGGTCGCCATCGTGTCGCGCTCGCCCGCGAACGCCGGGTCGGCTGGGTCAGCGAAGTCGACCACGCCGATGTATCCCCGCTTGGACGCGCCGACGAGGTACGGCCCCCACCGGTCCCAGCCGTTGAGCAGGCCCAGCGACGGCCGTTCGATCGACGCGACGACGGTGGGGTCGGTCGGGTCCGCGACGTCCACCGCGAACACGCCCTGCGCGTCGCCGACGTAACAGCAGTCCGGCGCGACCGGACAGACGACCTGCGCGTCGTCGAAGCAGGTCAGCCCGCCCAGCACGCGCATCTCTCCCGTGTCGACGACCGCGAACGTGCCGCCTTTCCCGGCGACGTAGGCGCGGCCCCCCTCGACCCGGACGTCGTGGGGCCGGTTGAGCAGTTCGGCGTCGACCACTGCGGCGTCGTACTCGATGTCGACGTCGGTGACCGTCACGGTCGCGACCCCCCAGAGTCGTACCGCCGTCGTGTGTCGGTCATTATCTCGGCGGACGGGTCCCGCCGACGTAAATCCTACCCCCCGCGGGACCGTCACCGGGGATGGACTCGCCGTCGTCGGTGAACGGTGTCCTGGTGACGACGTCGATGCCGCAGATATCGACAGCGAGACTCTCGTATGGGGTCACTCCGGCGGGCCGTCCCACTCGCTGGCGTCGTCCCGGGGCCGGTGGCCGAGCACCGCACGGGCGTGCTCGATGTCGACCCAGCGCGCGCGGTTGTCGCTGGCTCCATAGAAGATATCGAAGGTCACCGTCTCGTCCTGCAGCGCCGCGTCGACGAGCGCGGCGAGGTCCCGTCGGGACCCCCAGCGGGCCTTCTGCACAGCGACGGCCCGCTCGTAGGCCTCGCTGCGCCGCTCGAACTCGCCGTTCTCGACGCCGCGTTCGGCGTCGCCGTACGGGTGGTCGTCCGCCGCGTGGCGCACCCCGCAGATCCGCAGGGCGTAGAACCGCTCGGGCGCGTCCTCGCACTCGACGTAGTACCGACCGAGGTCCTCGCCGAAGGACTTCGAGACGCCGTAATGGGAATCCGGCCGAACCGGGTCGGTGTGGTCGATGCATATCTGCGACTCCGGTGGCGACTCGGTCGGCGGGTCGTAGATGCCGGGCCGGTTCTCGATCTCGTACATCCCCGTGACGTGGTTGGTCGAGGCGAAGACGAACGACTCGACGCCGGCTTCCTTCGCGGCCTCCAGCGCGTTGCGCGTCCCGACGACGTTGTTCTCCAGGACCGACTCCCAGGAGGCGGCCGGCGACGGGTTCCCGGCGAGGTGGACCACGGCGTCCTGGTCGTCGAACTCCGGTCGGATGGCCTCGAAGTCGCTGACGTCGGCGACGTGGGCGTCGTAGTCGGGGTAGGGCTCCCTGTCGAGGTACGTGAACTCGTAGGCCTCGCGGTCCGCGAGGTGGTCGATCACCGCGGTCCCGACGCGACCGAACGCGCCCGTGAGCAGGACGTTCATACCACTGAGTGCTCCCAGCGCGGCAAAGCCCTTGCGGCGGTCCGCCGACCCGGCTGGGGCGCGGGCGGCCTATTCCGGGAGTCGGTTCCCCGACGTCGCGAACCCCTCGTCGCCGGATCCGTCTCCGGACTCGTCTGCCAGCCCCGACGCGTCCGCGTCGGTGAGGTCGTTCCCGGCGAACAGTCGCGGGTCGCTGACGCCGTCGAGTTCCAGGAAGCGCCCCGTTCCGGGTCGCGCCCGCGAATCGCGGATCGAGACCGTCTCGACGTCCCGCAGCGCGATGGCTCCCGCGTCCGAGTCAGGATGGGCTTGCCGCCCGTCGAACCCCCGGATCGAGAGGTCCGAGACGTCCACGCACTGGAGGCCATGGGTGTAGTAGTCGGGGAGCCCATCGACCGCGTTGGCCGTCGTCCCGCCGGACTCGACCCACTCCACGGTCACGTCTTCCAGGTCCACGCCGGTCGCGCCCTCGCAGTGCACGCCCGCGATGTCGCTCCCGAAGATCGGTGGGACGGCCGAGGTGGGCTGGAGGTCGAAGTTGCCGCCCACCCGGTCGCTGTTTTCGCTGGCGCCGATCTCGAGGCGGACGTTCTCGAAGGAGACGTTCTCGATAGTGGCCTCTTCCGACCCGTAGATCAGCGCGCCGTTCTCGCACTGGGCGACCACGTTCGAAAAGCGCACGTTTCGCACCGTCCCGGCCTCGGTGTCGTCGTCGCGCGGCACGCAGGTCACGTAGATCGGTTCGGCCTTCCCCCACCAGGGTCCGGACGGGAGTCGCGTCTGGATCAGCACGTCCGAAAAGAGGACGTTCTCCAGGACTCCCGAGTCGCGGTGCTGGATCCCGAGCGCGCGGTTGGTGTCCGTGACGACGATGTTCTGGAAGGTGAAGTCCCGCATGACTCCGTCCGTCCGGGACCCGAACTTGATCGCGCAGGCGCTCGATTCGAGCGTGCAGTTGGTGACGGTGACGTTCTCGCAGGGATAGTCAGGGTCCGGCGTCCCGTCGAAGACGATGCTGTCGTCGCAGGTGACCACCGTGCAGTCGGAGATGTGGACGTTGCGCGAGTCGGCGACGGCGATGCCGTCGTTGTTGGGGACGAGGCGGTGGCCCACGATATCGACACCCCGGACGTCGACCTCGGCACAGCGCAGGAGCGAGACCGTGTGCGACGGCATGTCGGCCATGGTGACACCGCTGATCTGGACGTTCTCGCAGTCGACGAACCGGAACAGCCTCGTCGGCCGGAAGTCGGTCTTGGCGACGGGCCAGTCGTCGGTCCCCTGACTCGCGTCGATGTAGGCCTCGCCCTGCCGGGCCTCGTGGGGGCCGTTCGAGACGAGCGGGTACTCCGGGTGCGGCTCGCTCCCGTGGTACTTGATCGGTGTGTCGAGGTCGAGGAACTCCCTGGCGCGGCCGTCGAACTCGCCGCGGCCGGTGATGGCGACGTTCTCGGCGCCCCTTGCGACGATGAAGGGGACCTCGAAATGCCGGTCCGAACGCTCGTCGTACTCGGTCGGGTCGGTCGTCGCGGCGACCGTCGCGCCCGCGTCGAGGTGCAGCGTCACGTCGCTCCGGAGGCGCAGCGTCCCGATATCGTACTCCCCGGACGGAACCCGAACGGTGCCGCCGCCGGCCTCGGCGCAGGCGTCGACCGCGCGCTGGAACGCGCCGGTTCCGGGTGGCCCGTCCGTCTGTGTGTCGCCGTCGCTGTACTCCGTGACGTCGAAAGCCGGGGCTGTCTGTCCCATGGTACCGGGTCGTCGGCTCGGAACCTAAGCGTTCGGGTCCCCCCGACATCGCCGTCACTCCCAGACGTCGCGGTACCCCTCCGTGTAGCCGCCGGTCGCCGCGTCCGGTCGCTCGTAGGCGAACTCGGCGACCGTCTCGCGGTCGAGTTCGACGCCCAGTCCCGGCCCGTCCGGGAGGTGGTACCGGCCGTCCGCGACCCGCTCGCTCCCGACGAGGAGGTCCTGGCGCCAGGGCGGCCAGTCCGGGAAGTACTCCAGGACCAGGAAGTTCGGCACCGTCGCGCAGACGTGGGCGGCGGCCGCGGTGGCCACCGGCCCGCGGGAGTTGTGCGGCGCGAGGGCCACGTACTCCGCCGCGGCCATCTCCGCGACGTTCCGGAGGTGAGTGATCCCGCCGCAGTTGCTCACGTCCGGCTGGACGATGTCGGTCGGCACGGGATGTTGAAACAGGTCGCGGTAGTCCTGGGTCCCCAGGAGGCGCTCGCCGGTGGCCACGGGGACCGGGAGCCGGTCGCGGATCCGCCGGAGCGCGTCGAGGTTGTCCGGCGGGACCGGCTCCTCGACCCACAGCGGGTCGAACTCGGCGACGGCGCGAGCCAGCTGGACCGCGGGTTCGGGCGCGAGATTCCCGTGGAACTCCAGGGCGAGTTCGACGTCGTCGGGGATCGCCTCGGACACCGCCCGGACGCGGTCGACGGCGCGCTCGCGGCGCTGCCGGGTGAGCCACGCCCGCTCGCCGTCCTCGTAGGTGGGGACGAACTTCAGCGCGTCGTACCCCCGGTCGACGGCGGCGGCTGCCGCCTCGGCCTGTTCCGCAGCCGCCCCGTCTTTCGGGACGACGCCGTTGGCGTAGAGGGGGAGGCGCTCCCGGGCGGCGCCGCCGAGCAGGTCGCACACCCGCGCGTCGAGGTGTTTGCCCAGGATATCCCACAGCGCCATCTCCAGCCCCGACCGAGCAGTGGAACCGATCGCGCCCGCGTTCCAGGCCGAGGCGGTCTCCATGCGGTCGACGAGCGGGCGGACGCGTCTGGGGTCGCGGCCGAGCAGGTGGCGCGCGTGGTCGCGGACGGCGGCCTCGACCCCTCGCTCGACGCCGGGCGCCGTCGCCTCGCCCACGCCGGTCACGCCCGCGTCCGTCTCGACCCACAGGAAACAGTGATGGCGCGGGTCCGGAGCGTCCTGTCCCGGAACCAGCGCCGTCTCGACACCAGTGATCTCCATGTCACTCCCTCTCGTGCAGGGCACTATAACGACACCGCCGGTTGCGGACCCCTCTGACCACCGAACTGCTTTTGCGGACCCGGATCGATCGAGACTCATGCGACTGGAATCACTCGTCGACGTGACCGTGGAGCGGTTCGAGACGAACCCGCTGGTCGCGCCGGATTCGGACGACCGGATCGGGACCAACGTCAACGGGCCGTCGGTCGTCCGCGCGCCGCCGTGGGTCGACGACCCGCTCGGCGAGTACTACCTCTACTTCGCCCACCACGGCGGCCAGTACGTGCGGCTGGCCTACGCCGACGACTTCCGCGGCCCGTGGACGGTCCACACCCCCGGCGTGCTCGACATCCGCGAGACCCGATTCGACGACCACGTCGCCTCGCCGGACGTCCACCTCGACCGCGAGGCTGAGCGCGTGCGCCTCTACTTCCACGGCTGCTGTGGCCCGTTCGACCACGACTGCGGCGAGTTCGACCAGGCGACGGACGTGGCCACTTCGACCGACGGGCTCGACTTCCGCGTTCGCGGCGAGACGCTCGGCGGCGCCTACTTCCGCGTCTGGGAGCGCGAGAGTGTAGACGAGAGTAGCGAGTCCGACGGAACGGAGTACTACGCCCTCGCCAGCGACGGCCACGTCTACCGCGGGACGGACCCGCTCGCGCCGTTCGAGCGCGAGCGCCGACTGTTTCCGCGAAACCGCCACTTCGCCGTCCGTCCCCTGGACGACGACCGCTTACAGGTGTTCCTGAGTCGCCGCGGCGACCGCCCGGAGCGGCTGATGGTGGCCGTCGTCGACACGTCGAAGCCAGTCTCGGCGTGGCGGCCGGACCCGTACCCGCCGGAGACGGTGCTCTGGCCCGAACGGGACTACGAGGGCGGGAACCGACCGCTCGACACCTCCGCGACGGGGGCGGCCGACGAACCGGTCCGCGCGCTCAGAGACCCCGCAATATTCGAGGAAGAGGGCCGGACGTACCTGTTCTACGCGGTCGCCGGCGAGCGCGGGATCGCCGGCGCGGAGATCCGGTAACCGACGGGCTGTTCGGACGACTACGGGTTCGGCTGCGTGAACAGACGGTCGTACTCGTTCCACTGCTCGTTCATGATGGCGACTTTCCGTTCGAGGTTGTCGAGCAGGTCCGCCTTCGGTTCGAGGAGCCGGATGTCCGTCTGGTCTGTAGCGTCGGCGCAGTAGACGACGTCCTCGTCCGTGCCCTCCAGCAGGTCGACCAGCGCGAGCGTGTTGTCGATCTCCCTGCGGGCGCGGTCGAGCATGAACTCCCGCTCCCAGGTCGACTTCGCGCCGAGTTTCGGGCTCGGGTCGGGCGCGTCGCCGCCCTCGCGGACGTGGTCGCGGATCGCCTGGTAATCGATCGCGTTGCGACTGTTGTGCGCGACCCGCAGCGCGACTTCCAGACGCCGGTGGAGGTCGGCGTACTCGGCGGCCGTCTCGCCGTCCAGTTCGCTTGCCAGTCGGTCGGCCAGGTCCGCCGCCTCCTGGAGATTCGATTCGACGCGTTCGAGAATGAACGTCATGATCAGGCGTGCCCCCCACCCCTTGTACGGGCGCATCGCCTGACAGTCGACCAGATCCTCGGCGTGCCGCTCGGAACGGGCCTGGAACAGGTACGGCCGGTAGTACGCCCGGTCGTCGTCGTCCAGTTCCAGGGGGAACGGGACGAACGGTCGGGTGAGCCAGCGCTGGTGGACCCCGCCGATCCGCTGTGGCGGGTGGTTCGGGACCGTCTCGCCGGCCGTTACGGCGTCGTCGACGGCGGACCACAGCGCCACCAGCGTGTCGGCGTGGGCCTCGCCGACGCGGTCGGCCGCCAGGTCCCCGAGCGTCGCCATCGCCTCGACCCGGTCGTCCGGCGGGTCCGCGGCCACGCGCTCGTAGAGGTCGAGCGCCACCTCCGCACTGCCCGGCGGGACGTGATAGGTCAGCCGCGGCGGGCCGTCCCCGTTCGGGTCGGCGCCCGCATCCGGGCCCGCCCCCTCGTCGATGGCCTCCCGCAGCGACTGGATCCACGAGACCGGCTGGGGGATCCCCGTGACGGGATAGAGGACCGTCCCGGCCCAGTCTCCCGTCCCCGCGTCGACCCCGAAGGGCGTCGCGTCCGGGCCTTCGAGGTTGTTGATCGCCTGGCCGGCGTCGAGGCTCCGCGCCAGCAGTTCCGGGTGGTCGAAGGTCGGCAGCATCCACTCCTGGGGCTCGATCTCCGCGAGGTTGAACTCGACCTCGGCGCCGGCCTCGGCCGCCCCGTCACGGAGCGCGTCGAGGAACCCGGCGACGCGGTCGGCCATCGGGCGGTCCCGGCAGGCGTTGTTGCCGTTCTCGCCCGGATAGAGCCCCGGCGTCCAGCAAAAGCCCGATCCGGCGTCGGTCGTCTTGAACCGGAACAGATCGATCTCGGGACACCGTTCCAGCAGTTCCGCGACGGCCTCGCGGTAGAGGTCGCGGACCGCCGGCACGTCGACACAGGGGGCGAAGTGCGGTTTCCGGGAGCGGTTGGTCTGGTCGACGCGCGGCCCCCGCCACTCGGGGTGTTCCTCGAACACGGACTCGGGGAGCACCTGCGGTTCGGTGGCGTTGTAGGCGGCTCTGAGACCGTGGTCGCGGAGTATCTCACAGCGTTCCTCGAGGATCCCCATCACCTCGTCGGCCCACTCCTCGGAGACGTGCGGGCGGATCGCGTCCGGGGGCGCCACCTTCAGCAGCCCAATCTTGAGCACGATCCACGAGGGGTACGGGTCGTACCGGAACCGCTCGGGGACGTCGTCGGAGCGGTCCGGCGGGCTGCCGTCGTCCCCGGTCGCGCCCTCGGCGTCGCCGGACTCGACGTCGCCGCTGTCTGTCCGTTCTCCGTCGGGCAGCGGCGCACCCGGCGGATCGGTGGGGTAGTCGTCCTGCCATTTGGCGAGCGGGAGACCGCGCGTGACCTGCACGTGGGTCATCCCGAGTTCGCTCGCTCGTTTCGCCAGTCGTTCGAAGTCGCGGCCGTCCAGTCGGTCGAAGTCCGCGACGACCGTCTCGAAGTCGTCCATGGGAAAGTCCTCGTCCACTCTTCTCCGGGACCCGTCTTCAGTGTTCGCGTCCACCGGGGGGACGACCGGTTACGACGGAGGTAGATTTATTACCCTGTCACGACAACCCACGGATGCGCGCTGGAACAACGCCAGTCATGCCGTGACTTCGCCGGTCACGCCACTGAACCACTATGTGCCTGTGTAGCGCGCACGCAGCCTGCTAGAACCTGCCGATCGCTGCGGTCGTTGCTGCGGGGCTGTCGAGGTACGCAGACCCCGCACGACTTCTACTCCCGCGAGTGAAGCGCCCGAACAGTCCCGACGAGTGTCGCGGACGACCGGGGTCATAGAAGGATTGAATTAGGTGCCGACACACAGGTATGGCATGCCGACCGACCAGCCATCCGACCAGCCGAACGTCCTGTTCGTCATGACTGACCAGCAGCGGTTCGACACCATCGCCGCGCTGGGCCACTCGCACGTCTCTACCCCGAACCACGACCGCCTCGTCGAGCGCGGCGTCTCGTTCACGAATGCGTACTCGCCGGCGCCGGTCTGTGTCCCCGCGAGACACACCGTCCGGACGGGGTGTGACCCGATAACCACCGGCTATCTCGGCAACGACAACGACAGCTCGGCGGCGTATCTCGAAGACCGCTGCGGGCCGTTCCTGGCCCGGCGAATGGGCGAACTCGGCTATCGCACCTTCGGCGTCGGGAAGTTCCACGAGCGCCCCGTCGGCCTCGACCTGGGCTACGACAGCCGCGTGACCGGCGACGACTACGCCGCCGACTACGACGTGGACAAGGCCGTCGATACGGGCCGCACGGCCGCGATGAACATGCTCCCCCAGTCCTGCCCGCTCCCGCCCGAGAAGCGCAAGATGTCGTGGATCGCCGACCGAGCAGTCGAGCGGATCCGCGGCGAGGGCGACGACGGAGACGAGAGAGACGGTGGAGGCGATGGCGAGGGAGACGACGACGCTCCCTTTTTCGGGCTGGTGTCGTTTTCCAAACCGCATCCGGGGTGGAACCCGTCGCCACCGTTCGACGAGCTGTACGACCCCGACACGCTGCCGGACGCGATCCGCGAGGACCGCGAACTGGACCACCGCGACGAGAAGATTCCCGCCCAGAACTACCACTTCTGGAAGTCGCGGGCCGACGACACCGCCGCGGAGACGATCCGGGCCGCCCGCGCCCACTACTACGGGCTGGTGACCCAGCTCGACCGCGAACTCGGTCGAGTGCTCGACGCGGTCGAGGCGCGCGACGACGCCGAGAACACGGTCATCTGCTTCTTTTCCGACCACGGCGAGATGCTCGGCGACCACCACGGCTGGGGCAAGACCTCCTTCTTCGAGGCGTCGGCGCGGGTGCCCTTCCTGCTGAGCTGGCCCGCCGAACTCCCGGCCGGCGAACGATGCGAGGACCTGGTGTCGCTGACCGACCTCTTCGGCATCGCGACGACCGCCGCCGGCGACCAGGAGCTCCGGAACGGCGTCGACGTCCTCGGGTCCCTCACCGGCGACGCCGAACCGCGCGAGCGGCTGTTCGGCTATCACGAGACGCCGCGGAAGACGGACGCGTTCTCCATCCCGCCGAACTTCACGCTCATGGTCCGGGAGGGCGACTGGAAGTACGTCTACGCCGCCAACGGCGGTCGCGAGCAACTGTTCGACGTGGCCGCGAACCCCCGCGAGACCGAGGACCGCCTCGACGACCGCCCCGAGGTCGCCGCGCGCCTCCGCCGGGCGGCCGTCAAGCGACTGCAAGCACAGGGCGGTGACGAGTACCTCGACAACGACTCCCTGCGCGAACACCCCTATCGCCGCATCGAGATGGGGCGATACAACCCGGACACCTACCCCACCAGGCCCGCCGAGGCGCTCGAGTCGGGCGAGGAGTGAGACGGTCGCGGGTCCCGACCCCGTCTCGTCGCGAAACCGTCTCGTCCGTCCCGCGACCGTCTCGCCAGCCCGTCACCACCGGTGGTGGACGTGCTCCGCGATCTGCGTCTCGTAGACGTCGCGGACCGCGCCGTGTGCCTGGTGTGACAGCGGCGGCAGGTCGGCGGCCGCGACGTTCTCCTCGATGTGCGCTGGCGTGGTCGACCCCGGAATGACGGTACTGACCGCCTCGTGGTCGAGGATCCAGCGGAGCGTGAACTGCGCCATCGTCGCGCCCGCCGGCACGTGGTCACGGAGGTTCTCGACGGCGGCGACGCCAGCCTCGAACGGGACGCCGGCGAACGTCTCCCCGCCCTTCGGTCCGACGCCGGCCGCGACGCCCTCGGTCGCAACGGTTCGTCTGTGGTCGCCCTCGTCGAAGTCGGCTGCCGACTCGATCGTTCCTGCGAGGAGTCCGGACGCCATCGGCACGCGGGCGATAACGCCCACGTTCCGGCGCTTCGCTTCCCGGAAGAACAGTTCCGCCGGCCGCAGTCGGAACGGGTTGAACATGATCTGGACCGTCTCCACGACGGGGTACTCGATCGCTTTCAGCCCCTCCTCGACCGTCTCGACGCTGACGCCGGCGTGCCGGATCGCGCCCTCGTCCCGGAGCCGTTCCAGCCACTCGAAGACGCTCGGCTCGTAGAACGTCTCCGTGGCCGGCGAGTGGAGCTGACACAGGTCGAGCGAGTCGACTCCAAGGCGCTCTCTGGAGCCGTCGACCGACGCGGCGAGTCCGTCCGCCGAGAAGCCGCCGTCCGCTTCGGGTTGTGCCTTCGTCGCCACGAACACCCGGTCGCCGCCCTCGCGCGCAGCGAGCACCTCGCCGACGATGCGCTCGGACCGGCCGCCGCCGTATATCTCTGCGGTGTCGAGGAGGTTGATCCCCGCGTCGAGCGCCGTCCGGAGCGCTCGTTTGCAGTCGGGCTCCGCGACGTCTGTCCAGTACCGGGGTGACATGTTCCACGTCCCGAGACCGACCTCGGTCGCGTCGAATCCGGTCGCTCCGAGCGGTCGTGTGTCCATGCGCCACCGACACGCCGCGGCGTGAAACCGGTTGCGGTGGCACGGACCTGCCGGACCCATCCGGCGGCACAGACTGACGTCGGTCGGCGAGACGCCGCCGTGGAACGCCGCGCCTGTGCGCTTTCCGGGGGCACAAACGCTTTGTTCCTCGGCGGAGTCGGACGGCGTATGTCTCCGGATAGCCGCCCGAATATCCTGTTCGCCTTCTCCGACCAGCACCGCGGGACCGCGATGGGCTGTGCGGGCAACGACGACGTCGTCACGCCGCACTTCGACCGCCTCGCGAGCGAGGGGACCCGGTTCTCGAACGCGTGTGCGAACTACCCGCTCTGCTCGCCGAGTCGGGCCTCGCTCGTCACCGGACAGTACCCGCTCTCTCATCGGGTCGTCACGAACGACCTGCCGCTCCCGACGGACGTCCCCTCGGTCGCGGCGGCCTTCCGCGACGCTGGCTATCGAACGGGGTACATCGGCAAGTGGCACCTCGACGGCGTGCCCCGCGACCGGTTCACGCCGCCGGGACCGCGGCGCCAGGGCTTCGACGACTTCTGGGCGGTGTACAACTGTTCGCACGACTACATGGGGGCCGCGTACTACCGCGACACCGACGACCTCGTCGACGTCGACGGCTACGAACCGGTCGCCCAGACCGACCTCGCCATCGACTTCGTCACCGCCGACGACGACCGCCCGTTCTGCCTGTTTCTCTCGTGGGGGCCGCCCCACGACCCCTACCGGATGGTCCCCGACGAGTACCGCGAGCTGTACGACGCCGACGATCTCTCGCTCCGGCCGAACGTCGAGCCCATCCTGCCGACCGGCGGGGAGCATCCGGCGAAGACGCTCCCGTACGGGCCGCCGCTCCGGGAGTTCGCCGGTGACGGCGACGTCTTCGACGAACCGGTCCCCTACGAGTACGACGACCCGCGCGAGGGACTCGTCGACTACTACGCGCAGATCACGGCGCTCGACGACCAGTTCGGCCGCCTCCTCGACGCGCTGGACGGAGCGGGAATCCGGGACGAGACAGTCGTCTCGTACGCCTCGGACCACGGCGACTGCTTCTGGTCGCAGGGCCGCAACCAGAAGGGCAACCCCTACTTCGAGTCGATCAACGTTCCGCTGATCGTCCGCTGGCCTGAACAGATCCCTGAGGGCCGCACGAGGGCCGACCCGGTCAGCATCGTCGACGTCGCGCCGACGCTGCTCGGACTGGCCGGTATCGACCCACCCGACGAGATGGAGGGCGGCGATTTCTCCGCCGTCGTTCGCGGCGAAGACGGCGAGGCGCCGGAGTCGGCGTATCTGCTGAACCTGACTCAGGGCTGGCGCGGCGTCCGGACCGAGCGCTACACCTACGCTCGCGTCACCGAGGCGTTCATGGCCGAACACGCCCCGCCGCAGGGCCCCGAGTGGCTGCTGTTCGACCACCGGGAGGACCCCTACGAACTGCGAAATCGAGTGTACGACCCCGACTACCGCGAAGTCAGGAACCGACTCGACGGACTGGTCGACGCGTGGCTCGACGAGACGGACGACCCGTTCCATCCAGCGGTCGAAGAGTACGTCGACGAACTCGGTATCGAGGACGCCTGGGAACGCAGAGAGAACTACTGGTGAGCGGCCGGGACTGGAGTCGCGACGGTCTCACGTCGAGGCCCGCCCGAAGAGTTATCCCGCCCACCGCGAACATCGGGGTATGCGCATCTCCGAAGTCGAGATAACGGAGTTCACGTACAGCCTCGAAGACGTCAGCATGTACAACGACCACCCCGCGTACAGCCCCGGGGACACGCTCGAACCGTCGGGATTCGTCCTCACGATCCGCACCGACGATGGGGTCGAGGGCAACTACAGGGGCTTCATGTTCACGCCGCCGATGGTCACGCAGGTCGAGATGATCGCCGCGGAGTACCTGCTCGGTCGCGACCCCCTGGAACGGGAGGGTATCTGGCAGGACCTGTGGGGCGCGCTCCGGCACACCGACCGGCTCGGGATCGGGCCGGTCGACGTCGCGCTGTGGGACCTCGCGGGCAAGTATCACGACGCGAGCGTGTCGACGCTGCTCGGCGGCTACCGGGACCGCATCCCGGCGTACGCGTCGACCTACTGGGCCGACGACGCTGGCGGTCTTGACAGCCCCGAGGCGTACGCTGACTTCGCGGAGGCGTGCCGAGATCGGGGCTATCCGGGGTTCAAGCTCCACCCGTTCGGCGACCCCGACCGGGACATCGCGGCGTGTCGGGCGGTCGCGGAGGCGGTCGGCGACGATATGGCGCTGATGCTGGACGCCGGCAGCGAGTACGATACCTACGCGGCGTCGCTCCGCGTCGGCCGCGCGCTCGACGACCTGGACTTCTTCTGGTACGAGGACCCCATGGCCGACGCCGGCGAGAGCGTCGAACTGGGTCGTAAACTGGTGCGCGAACTCGACACTCCCATACTCGGCGTCGAGAACGTCCGCGGCGGGCCGTTCAGCCGCGCCAACCACATCCAGGCGGGCGCGCTCGAACTGGTCCGGAGCGACGCCCACCTCGACGGCGGCATCACTGGCGTGATGAAGACGGCGGCGCTCGCCGAATCGTTCGGCGTCGACGTCGAACTCCACGTCGGCGGTCCCTCGCACCTCCACTGCCTGAGTGCGGTCCGCAACACCAACTACTACGAGAAGGGGCTGGTCCACCCCGACGTCACCTGGACCGTCTCGCAGGGGTTCACCGAGAACGTCGAGGAAATCGACGACGACGGGGCGGTCCCGGTGCCGGACGGGCCGGGTCTCGGCGTCGAAATCGACTGGGCGTTCGTCGACGAGCGGACGACGGACCGCACCGTCATCGACGAGACGGGACCGAGCGGTCGGATCTGAGCGGCCGCCTGCTCGACGGACGGGATCCGAGCGGCGCGTATCCGCTCGACGGACGGGATCCGCTACGGCCCCGCTGAGGGTTACTCGCGGTCGAACGGCGGTTCGACCGGGTACCCTCGCTCCTCGTAGTCGAACCCGCCGAGTTCGTGGCGGTCGAGAGCGTCGCTCTGGGGGGCCGCGTAGTAGGCCCGTATCTCCTCGATGAGGCCGGTCTCGGGGTCGAACTCGTACCACTCGTCGCCGCGCAGGACCGTCCCCTCGGCGGTCTTGAAGTGGGTCCACTCCATGACGGCCTGCGCGCTGTCGGGGTCGGTGAGGACCCGGTCGACGGTCCAGATCGACCCGAGGTCCGCGACGGCCGCGGCCCACCGTTCGCCGATAGTCTCCCCGCCGACGAACGGCCCGCCGTACATCCCGGGCGGGAAGTAGTGCACCCCGTCCTCGGTGAAAAACGAGGCGATGGCCTCGACGTCGCCCCGGTTGCACGCGTCGAAGTAGTCCCGCATCGTCTGTTCCATCTCTTCGTGGGTCAGGCCGTCTGCTGTCATGGTCGCGGTCGTCCGGGTTACGACGCTGGCCGGGATGAAAGTACGCCTCCCGGAACCGCGATCGCGCCCGGTGGCTACGGCTGAGATGGGTGTGTCCGACGCCGTTGTCCGCGGGGGGTCGGTCGTTCGAGCGCGCTCAGAGTTCCGCGTCGATGAACGCCGCGAGGTCGTCGTAGAGGGTGCGCGCTCGCTCGTACTCGGCGTCGGAGAGGTCGACTAGCGGCTCGCGGACGGGGCCACCGGTCAGACCGGCGAACTCCAGACCCGCTTTCAACGCCGGGACGCTGTTGGCGTTCGGGATCGCATTGTCCTCGCCCGCTTCTTCACGGAAGGCCATGAACGGGAGCGCGGCGTCGCGGATCTCGCGCGCCCGTTCCAGGTCGCCGGCGTCCAGCGCCTCGTCCAGCGCCAGACCGACCACCGGCTCGAAGTTGCCGATCCCCGACGACTGCCCCTCGGCGCCCTCCATGTGCAGCGGTATCGCGTACGGCTCGCCGAGACCGTTCATCCAGACCACGTCGTCGGCGCCCGCCCGCACCGACCGGGCGAACTTGGGCACGTCCGGGATCGTCCACTTGACGCCGGACACCGATTCGAGCCGGGTCAGGTCGGCGACGAACTCGACCGATGGGTCGAACCCGCGGAGGTAGGGGACCAGCGGGACCTCCACCGCGTCGCCGATCTGCCGGTAGTAGCTGAGCAGTCCCCGCTCGTGTTTGTAGGTGTGCATCGGGGGCATGACCATGATCGCGTCGACGCCGAGGGCCGCGTACGCGCTCGCGAGGTCGATCGTGGTCTTCGTGCTGCCGCCCGCGCCCGCGAGGACCGTGACGTCCGTCGGGAGCGCCTCGACGCTCGTCTCGGTGACGGCAACCCGCTCCTCGTGGGACAGCGAGTGGTACTCGCTGACGTTCGCGCAGGCGAGGACAGTCCCTATCCCCGCGTCGGCGATGGCGCGGGCGTTCGCCGCGAGCGCCGCGTGGTCGACCGCCAGGTCGTCGTCGAACGGCGTGAGGATACCGGTCGCGACCGCTCGCAATCCCGCCTTCGTGGTTTCGTGAGTCATACTCCCGCTCCACCGTGGAGACACAAAAAGCCAGAGGCCGCCCCGCCCGTCGCAGCGACGCAAACGGCCAGAGGTCGCCCCGTCCGTCGCGGCGGCACGGTGAGCCGAGGATCGGACGACCCGACTGCGGCGGCGCGAACTCCCGGTGGTCAGGCGAACTCGGGCATGACCTCGTCGGCGAACAGTTCCATCCCGCCGTAGTCGGGGAAGTCGACGAACCAGCACTGGAAGGAGGTGACGCCGGCCTCGACGCGCTCCTCGATGGCCGCGGCACACTCCTCGGGCGTACCCATCACGAAGTAGTCGTCGGCGTTCTCCCGCGTGATGTCGGGCTGGTCGACGTACTCGTCCTCGAACTGGATGGGCGTCATGAGATCGAGCAGGCGCTCGCGCTTCTCCTCGTCGCGAGCACAGACGACGTGGCCGTCCCAGGAGTAGTCGACCTCGTCGGGGTCGCGCCCGACCGTCTCGCAGTGGTCCTCGATGACCCCGATTTTCCGCTGCAGCGTCGGGAGGTCGCCGTTGAACACGTCCGTGTTCCACACGTCGGCGTGTTTCGCGACGAGTTTGAGGGTGACTTCCTCGCCCTGGCCGCCGACGAGGACCGGCGGATGGGGGTCCTGCACGGGCGGGGGCGAACAGGGGGCGTCCTCGATCTGGTAGCGCTCGCCGTCGAAGGAAGCACCGTCGCCGCCCGCGTCCCACATCCGTTTCATCAGGCGGATCGACTCGTCCAGGCGCATCAGGCGCTCGAAGCCGTCGCGGTACTCCCAGCCGTAGGCGTCGTACTCGGGTTCGTGCCAGCCGGCGCCGAGGCCGAGCGAGAGTCGTCCCTCGGAGATCACGTCCAGCGTCGCGGCCATCTTCGCCACGAGCGCGGGGTTGCGGTAGTCGTTACAGAGGACGAGCGAACCGACGCGGATGTCGTCGGTGAAGCCGGCGATGGCCGACAGGAGCGTCCAGACCTCGTACTCGGCGCGGTCGCGCCCGAGCATCAGGTGGTCGGGCGCCCACGCGGTGTGATAGCCCAGTTCCTCGGCCTTCTCGATGCCGGCCTTCGTCGTCTCCCAGTCGAGCGCGTCGTAACAGGGGGTGTCCCGGTGGACCGGTTCGGGGTTCTCCTCGTCTCCGCTTCCGCCGTTGCCCTCGTCGGGTGACCCCGCGAACACGGGGATGTTGAAGTCGAAGGTGACGTCCGGCATGGTCACTCCACCGCGTAGTGGTCGAGGGCTTCCCTGTTCAGTTCGGCGCTCAGCCCGACGCCCTCCGGCAGCGCGATGGTCCCGTCCTCCGCGCTGGGCGGGTTCGCGTAGATGGCGTCCGCGTACGTGGACTCCTTCTCCCCTTGCTGTTCGGTGTACCACTCGGGGATGGGGAAGTACTCGGCCATCGGCGCGTTGGTCGAGGCGGCGATGAAGTGCAGGTGCGGGTTCGTCCCCGTGTGGGGGATGACGGGCACGTCGTGGGCACTGGCCATCGAATCGATCTTCTGGAGTTCGGTCAGGCCACCGCACCGGTGGACGTCGGGCTGGAGGATGTCGACGGCCTCTCGCTTCAGGAGTTCCTTGTGGCCCCAGCGGGTGAACTCGTGTTCGCCGCCGGAGATGGGCATCGGCGCGGCCTCGCGGACCTCGGCGTAGCCGTCGATGTCGTCCGGGATGACCGGCTCCTCGACCCAGGCCATGTCGTACGGTTCGAGGCGCTCGACCATCCGTTTCGCGTACTTGACCGACCAGCCCATGTAGGCGTCGCCGGCGATTTCGATCTCGTCGCCGACGGCGTCGCGGACCGTCTCGACGATCGCTTCGTTTTCCTTCATCCCAGAGCGGCCGGCTTCGGGTCCGTAGCGGAAGCGCAGTTTCATCGCGTCGAAGCCCGCCTCGGCGTACTCGCGGGCCTCCCGCGCCAGCGTCTCGTGGTCGACCGGGTGGAGGTTGCTCGCGTAGCAGGGGATCTCGTCGTCGACCGGCCCGCCGAGGAGTTCGTACACCGGCTTGTCGGCCTCCTTGCCGGCGATGTCCCACAGCGCGAGGTCGACGGCGCTGATGGCCTCGATGGCGGCGCCCTTCCGGCCGAACGGGATGGTCGCGCGGTACATCATGTCCCAGAGACGCTCGCGCTCGCGCGGGTCCTCCCCCATGACGAGCTTCGAGAGCGTCTCGTCGACGATGGTCTCGATCGACCCCGTCGCCCAGTTGCCGTGACCGACGCCGGTGATCCCCGCGTCGGTCTCGATTTCGACGACCACGTCGCCGACCGGCCCCATCCACTTCCGGCGGGCCTGCGGGTTGTCCCCGTCGGCGTTGTTGTACTCGTCGAACTTGCTCATGATCGTGACCAGCGGGAACTCGACGAACTCGCCCCACGACTCCGTGCTGACCTTCGTGACAGTGATATCTGTGATCTCCATAGTTGCTCCTCGCCGCGTACGAGTACGCTGTTCCGCTCGCACGACCAAAACGTTTGCCGTCCGGCCGCTCTCGCGGTTCTCGTCTGGCTCCGCTCCCGCGACTCTCGTCCGGGTTCGATCTCGCCCTGCCGTCAGACTCGCAGTCGGTCCATCGGTGCTTCGAGGTAGTCTGCCTGGTCGGCCGACAGCGACACCTCCAGCGCCCCGAGGTACTCGTCGAGTTGGTCGACGTCTTCCGGCCCGACGATGACCGAATCGACGGCCTCCCGGTCGAGCACCCACGCGACGCTCACCTGGACGGGCGTGTGGCCCGTCTCGTCGGCCACCTCGCGGACTCGGCCGAGCGTCTCCCAGCGCGCCTCGACGTTCCAGCGGTCCCACAGCGGCGCGAGCCTGCTGCCGGGGTCGGGCGTCTCGCCGCGCTCGTAGCGGCCCGCGAGAAAGCCCGCGGCCAGCGGAGAGTAGGTCGTCACGCCCACTCCCTGATCCGCTGCCGCGGGGAGCGATTGCGTCTCTTCCTCGCGGGCGACGAGGCTGTACTCCGACTGGACGCAGGCGAGGCGTTCGAAGTTCCGGCGGTCGCTCGTGGCGAGGGCCTTCATGAGCTGCCAGCCGGCGAGGTTGCTCGCGCCGGCGTAGCGGACCTGCCCGTCGCGGACGAGCTGGTCGAACGCCGAGAGCGTCTCCTCGATGGGCGTGTCGTCGTCCCAGCTGTGGGCGTAGTAGAGGTCGACGTAGTCGGTGCCGAGGCGGTCGAGACTCTTCGCGGCCTGTTCGAGGATATGCTTGCGCGAGAGCCCGTCGCCGTTGGGGCGCTCGGCCATCGTCGCGCCGACCTTCGTCGCGAGCACGACTTCGTCGCGCCGACCGTCGATCGCTTCGCCGACGATCTCCTCGCTGTTGCCGCCCGAGTAGTAGTTCGCCGTGTCGAGGAAGTTGATCCCCGCTTCCAGCGCGCGGTCGATGACCGCGTGTCCCTGCTCTGCGTCGACCGTCCACTCCCAGTCGTCGTCCGGCACGTCCCCGCTGCCGTAGTTCGCACAGCCGAGACACAGCCGGGACACCTCGAGGCCCGTCGCTCCGAGAGACGTGTACTCCATCGGTATCGTCAAAATGGCGGGCGAGCGGCTAAATAGATGCGGGCCGCCCCTGTGTGGTGTTTCGGTGAGGGTCGATATGAGCGATTGCGAACAGCGTGAAAACCCCCGCAACAGTACTCGTGACAGCAACCGCGAACAGCGTGAAAGCCCCCGGACGCTCGTACCGCCGCGCCTCGCTGCGCGCTTCGCTCACTCCGTTCGCTGCAGTGCTTACGTCGTCGGGGCGGCGACGAGCGACCGGCCCCTTTCATTCCCGCCCGTGTCGGCTGGCTACACAGTCTGTGCGGGTGGGAATGAAAGGGGCCGAGTGCTCCGGGAAGACGGGCGAAGTAAGCACCGCAGGAGTGAGTGCAACGAGCGACGAGGAGCGCAGCGAGCCCCTCGACTGGAGCACTCGGGGGCTTTCACGCTGTTTGCGGTCGCTGTGGTGGTCGTCAGAGCACGGCTTTCAGGCTGTTTGCGGTGGCTGTGGTGGCGCTTCTATTCGACAGGGCTTGCACGCTGTTCGCGGTCGATCGCATCGATCCATCGATAAAACAAACACCATCGGATCGTTCGTGACCGAAAGATTCGAGAGACAGGAAGGACACACCGTGCTATGGACCGGGACCGACTGCTCGACGCCGCCTGCCAGTTCTCGCGGGGCTGGCAACTGCTGTTCGTCATCTCCTTCGTCTCGCTGGTCGTCCTGGGGCTGTCGCTCGACGTCGTCGAACCGGGGAGCGCGACGTACGTCGTCACCGTCATCCAGTTGGTCTCGTTCGGCGCGCTGTTCCTGTTCACCGGTGGCCTGCTCGTTCTCTGTATCCGGCGGGAGTGACTGACGCTCTGTCGCGGCCCGTGCCACCGACCGCCGAGACGGGGCGACGCCAACGCTTAAGCGCCAGTCGCGCGAGGTACGTACCGTCACGATGACTCACGAGTTACGGCAGGGCCCGAAGGCCGGGCGCCACTGGCCGTCCGAGACAGAGACCTACGAGGACCCCGCGAGCGGCGCGACGGTCAGACGACTGACCAACTATTCGGGGACGGACAACCGCCACCTCTACTTCACCGAGGACGGCTGGTACGACGACGGCCGGCGTCTGCTCGTCAGGGGCCGCAGGGAGGGCACCGGCGACCTCTACTCCGTGGACCTCGAAACCGGTCTCATCACGCAACTGACCGACCTCCCCGGCGACGTCGAGGACGTGACCTGCCACCCCGAGAGCGCCACCGCCTACTTCTGGTGCGAGGGGCGCATCACGGGCCTCGACCTGGACTCGCTCGACGTCTGGACGGTGTACGAGACGCCCGAGGAGTACAGCGACTACGGCGGGAGCATGCCGGGGGTCACCGCCGACGGCGAGACGGTCTGTTTCAGTCTCGTCGAGGACGCGGTGCCCAAGCCGACCTTCAGCGGGAATCGGGCAGAGGGTGACGCGGACGGTGACGGCGAGGACGGCGACTCCGAAACAGCGGATGACGACGTCGACCGCGAGGACTGGATCGACGAGATGTTCGAGGCGCGGCCGCGCTCCCGAGTCATGGCGATTCCGGCGGACGGCGACGGTGAGGCCGAGACGCTCGTCGACGTGGAGCGCTGGCTCGGCCACGTCAACACCTCGCCCGAGCGCCCGGACCTGCTGACCTACTGCGAGGAGGGGACCTGGGAGCGCGTCGACAACCGCATCTGGGTGCTGAACCGCGAGACCGGCGAGACGTGGCGTGTCCGCCCGACCGACGAGGACGAGGCCGTCGGCCACGAGTACTGGCTCGCCGACGGCGAACACGTCGGGTATCACGGCTGGCGCGGGAGCCGCGACGACCCGGATCCCTTCTTCGGCGTCGCCCGCTACGACGGCACCGACCGTCGCGAAGGGACTGCGCCCGACATCTACACGCACTTCCACTGCAACGCGCCGGACCTGGTCGTCGGCGACGGCACTTTCAGGGGCGTCCCGCACAACCTCCTCTGGTCCTACGACGAGAGCGCCGACGAGTTCCGCGGCCCGCGCAAACTCGCGACCCACGGCTGGACCGGCGACGACGACGCCCACCCCCACTCGCGGGTCGGCCCCGACGACGAGACGGTCGCCTTCGACAGCACCCGCGCCGGCGACACCAGCGACGTCTACCTCGTCGACGTCCCCGACTTCGAGGAACTGCCGAAACACGACCTGTCGTAACCGGCCCACTACGGCGGCGGAACGCCCCTCTCGATCCCCTTACTGGTACGATTCGAGTTCGTTCGCGAGGTTCTGACCCATCCGGACGAACGCGTCGTCGCCGGGGTGGACGAGATCCGTGGTCAGCCCACCGACGTGGGTGAGCACGTCCGCGCCCTCCAGGAGATGCAGGTTCTCGTGGGGTGACTCGCCGACGACGTCGCGGAGCGCCTCGCGGAAGCGCTCGGACTCCTCGGCGTGCTCGTGGCCCACGCACAGGTCCTTGGCGCTGAGATAGAGGGTGACGGCGAAGACGGGTTTCTCGGGGTTGGCGCCCGCGACGGTGTCGACCATCGCCGCGGCGCGCTCGCGGAACTGGTCGACGTCGAAGGTCCCGACCATGTTCACAGAGAGCGCCAGCGTGGCGACGTCCCAGTCGTCCCGCTCGGCGATGAACTCGGCCATCGCGGGGTCGCAGTAGGCGCTCCCGCAGGTCCCGAGGTTGATTGCATCCGTCCCCAGTCGACTCGCGACCTGGTTGACGTAGGTGAGGTGTTCGCCCAGCGCCGCCTCGCCTTCCGTGATCGAGGTGCCGTAGGCGAGGTAAGTCCGGTCGGGGAGTTCCGTCGATTCGGGCGGCCTGCGGTCGCCCTCCGCGCCGTGGTAGCGGACGAGGCCGCCGCGGTGCTCCCCGGGGAGGACGAGCCGACAGACACACGGGTCGAAGCGCAGCTCCTCCCGAACGTCCGGGTCGAGGGTCGTGAGCTTCTCCGGCATCGACACCGTCACCGTCGTCGGGTCGGCCCCGACGTCGTGCTCGACGCGCTCCTGGAACGGCCCCCAGAACACCCGCACCGTCGAGGCGTCGGCCGACCCGGGGTCGACCGAGAGGGTCACCGACACCTCCCCGTCGGGGACGAACCGGAGTTCGACCCCCGCCGGGTGGCGGACCCGACCCTGGGCCCCCTCGTTCAGGTCGGCCCTGACCGACTCGGGGACTCGCTGGAGGAGGCGACCCCGGCCGCTGTCCGGTTCGACCAGCTGTGCGACGTTGTGGAAATCCAGTGAGTCGTGGTTCACGTTCCCACTATCCCAGGAACGGAGTAAATACCCGTCGACACGACCGAACCCGAGAACCGAGTCGACCGGATCCACGCCGTCGCCTCATCGCGCCGTGCCCAACCACACCACCAGTACGCGCCGACGCCATCGCCACCACGGACCGACCAAATTGCCGCCGGTAATGGCGGACGACCGATCCGCCGTCGACGGCGGTAGCCGCGCGGTCGGACTCGGTGCGTGGTCGCCTTCTCGGGTAGCCCGACCGTACTGTGGCGTTCTCGACGGGGTGAATTCCGTCCGGTACTATCGGACGGGTGTTCGCGCACTGCCCGACTGACCGGCCCCAGCCCGGTTCTCGTGTGCGGATCCGGGGTGGACTGTCCGGTCGCTCCGTATTACAGCACTATTACTGTAAGCGAAGATGACAGCAACCGGCCGCGACGCCGGAGGTGGCGGGTCGACCGCACCGCGACCACCCGTCTGCCGTTCGGTATTACCGGACTACGTCGACACTCGTCCCGCTCAGCCGATCTCTCGCGGTTCCAGGTCCGACGTCCGTCGGTGTTACTCGGGCCCTTCTCACTCGCCGACGACGGGGTTTTCGAGCGTGCCGATGCCTTCGATCTCGGCCTCGCAGTCGTCGCCGGGTTCGAGCAGGTCGACGGGGTCGCGGAAGATGCCGACACCGCCTGGCGTCCCGGTCGAGATGACGTCGCCGGCCCGGAGCGTCATGTTCTCGCTGATGTACGAGACGAGCTCCGGCACGTCGAAGATGAACTGCTCGGTGCTGGACTCCTGTTTGGTCTCGCCGTTGACGCGCAGGGCCACGTCGACGGCGTTCGGGTCGAAGTCGTCGCCGACGGCCAGCGACGGCCCCATCGGCGAGAAGGTGTCGAAGCTCTTGCCGCGGAAGAACTGCCCGTCGTCGAACTGGGCGGTCCGGCCGCTCACGTCGTTGATCACAGTGTAGCCGGCGACGTGGTCGGGAACGGCCGACTCGTCGATATCAGAACACCGTTCGCCGATGACGACGCCGAGTTCGACCTCGTAGTCGACTTCCTCGCCGCTGCCGGGATGTACGATCGGGTCGCCGGGATTGGTGACCGTCGTCGGCGCCTTCGAGAACAGCAGCGGTACCTCGGGGATCTCCTCGTCCTGTTCCTCGGCGTGGTCGCGGTAGTTCAGGCCGGCACAGACGATCTTGCCGGGCACCGGTACGGGCGCGAGCAGCGACACCTCCGCGAGTGGCTGTCGGGGGAGCGAGTCGGCGTCGAGGCGCTCGCGCACCGCCGACAGGTAGCTGTCGTTCGTGAAGTCCGCGTACGTCGGTTCGCCGGTCGGGAGCCCGCCGACGGGCCGGACGTCCGAACCGTCGTGGACGCCCCAGGTCGGGCCACTGGCCGCTGAGTAGCGTACGAATCGCATCGACCGAACCGAGCACCGTCGTCGGCTTAAAGCTTGACAAACCGCGCTCGTCCCGTGCTCGCCCCGCGCTCGCGCCGCGTTCGTCCCGTGCTCGCGCCGCGTTCGCCCTGCACGCGACCCTCGGCGGGCCGACCCGCTCCCGCCGCTACATGTAGGTCAGGTTGACCTCGATGACGTTGGCGGTCCGCAGCACCTGGCTGGGGATCTCCTCCTCGAATCGGTCGCCCTGCATCCGGTTTTTCGGCCCGGAGACGCTGATCGCGCCAAGCACCTCGCCGTGGTTGAGTATCGGCGCGGCGATACAGCGCATGCCGAGGACCCGCTCTTCGGCGTCGACCGCGTAGCCGCGCTCGCGGACCTCCTCGAGTTGCTCGAAGAGGACGTCCTCGTCGGTCACCGTCCGCTCGGTGACCGCGGGCATGCCGTGGCGTTCGAGGATCTCGCGCACCCGCTCTTCGGGCATGTGGGCCATGATGGCCTTGCCGAGCGCCGTCGTCTGGAGCGGGACCCGGTAGCCGTTGTACGTGTCGAGTTTGACCGCGTTCTCGCCCTCGGTCTTGTAGAGGAACACCCCGCGACCGTGCTCCTCGACCATCAGGTTCGTGTGCTCGCCAGTCTGCTCGGCCAGCTTCTTCAGTTCGGGCTTGGCGACCTCGAAGATCTTCATGCCGCGGCGAACGTACCCGCCGAACTCGAGAAAGCGCGTCCCCGGCCGGTAGGTCCCCTCCTCGTTGATGACGAGTTCCAGTTCCTCGAGCGTCCGCAGGTGGTCGTGTGCCGTCGACCTTGGGAGGTCCAGGTGTTCCGCCACCTCCGTCACGCCCGCCCCGTCGAGCTCTTTGAGGGTCTCGACGACGTCGAAACTGACCCGCGTGGCCTTCACCGGAACGTCCGTCCGCGCGGTCGGCTTGTTCGCCATACCCCCAGGTCAGGTCCACAGGACAATAAATGTGTTCGATAATACCGGAACAGGTGGTCGGTCGCGCTGTCGGCCTCTCTATCGGTGGATCTGACGGGGTCGCGGGTCTCACAGGCCGACGTGGCCTCAGAGGCCGACGTGGCGTTCGAACGAGCGCCCGCGGAGCCACGGCAGGTCCTGCGACGAGACGGTGTCGACGTGCTCGAGCCAGTGGACCGCCTCGGCGTAGGTCGCCTCGTCGCTGACGTTCGGAAAGTCAGACCCCCAGACCACGCGCTCGCGGCCGAAGCGGTCGAGCAGCCACCGGACGTGGTCGTGCATGTCGGGATAGGGGAACGGTTCGGCCGAGCGGTGCTGGACCTCTGAGACCTTGACCGCGACGTTGTCGTACTCGGCCAGTTCCTCGAAGGGAGCCAGCGCCCCCTCGGGTGCGGACTCGGCGCCGGCGTGGGCGAAGTGGTCGAAGAGGTAGGTCAGTTCGGGGTAGGCCTCGACGAGTTCGAGCGCCTGGTCGAGCTGGCTGTGGTGGGCGAGAATCTGGACGGTCGCGTCGGTCTCGACGGCGGCCTCCCAGAACGCCGTCTCGTCGATCGCGTCGCGCAGCCAGGTGACGCTCGGGTCGAACGTCTCCCACATCCGGTCGTAGGGACAGGCCGCGCCGAGGCGGAAGCCGAGGACGCCGTCGACGTCCATGTACCGGCGGAGTTCGTCGGCGGCGCCGTCGGCGAACTGGTCGACCATGACGACCCCGTAGAGTCGGTCGCTGCGCTCGACGGCCGCGACGGTGTACCAGTTGTCCGTCCACTCGCAGATGGGGTAGCCGACGACGACGGCCTCGTCGACCCCCGCGCGGTCCATGTCGCCGAGCAGGCGGTCGTCCGTGTAGACGGTGTGGACGTCGAACCCGTCCACGAGGTCCAGCAGCGGGCCGTTGACCCAGGGGTGCTCATCGCTCGCCGGGCCCCAGGCGTGGGTGTGTGAATCCAGCACCATCGTCCGCACTCTCGACGCACTCGCTCCTAAAGATACCGCCCGGCGTGAACCTACGATACCCGGTCAGTGACCGCAGCCGCATCGCCACAAGAGCTAATTCGGCACCGCTCGAAGCGCTCAGACATGGAGCGGATCGCGTTCCACCTGGAGATCACCGACGGACAGCGCGAGGAATACCGGCGAGAACACGAGGACGTCCCCGAAGCGCTCGAACGCGCCTACCTCGACTCCGGCGCCGGCCTCGAAACCTACTCCGTCTTCGAGAAGGACGGACACGTCTTCGGCTACATGGAACTGGAAGACCCCGAGGCCGTCCGCGAGGTCATGGCCGAAAGCGACGCCCAGGCCGACTGGGACGAGGTGATGGCCCCCATCCTCGAAGACGAGGACGACCCCTGGATGGACGAAGTGTACCGCATGATCTGAGTCGCTCGGCACTCGTTCTTATCGGATACAAAAATATCTTTCATTTCCATCATTTTCACCATCGCGCCTGTCGGTCATCTAGCGAAGCAGCGGCAGTGAACCGATCTCGAAATACGAAATCTGTCGACTGACAGGCGTTGAATCGCTGTATCGTGGATCCAGCGGGTCTCGGGACCGCTGGCGGTCCGTGGATCCAGCGGTTCGGTCCCGCGTCGACCGAGATAGACGGAACCTTTCCCGTGTCTCGGGACGCGAGTCACGGCAGAGAACGGCTAGAGATGGGCTTAATGGGTCGTTGATGGCTGATTTCCGCCATCGCGATCGACATGCGGTCCTCCGGTCCTCGGCAGTTCTCGAACGACCCGGGGGGCCGTGACCAGTTGGGCTACCGCAGGCTGAAGAAAAGTACGCGCATTGGTGGTATATCGGTCCTATCGAAATATAGTTAATTTCGGCTCCGCGTTCGCAGTCGAACGGTCCGCCGGCGTGGCGTGACTGGAGTCGGGCGAGGCTGGGCAGTACCGTGCAGTCGGATGGAGATTCCGAAGAGAACCGCGCGGTTCTCGACATCGGCGAGACGAGTCTGCCGGACTGGCCGAGCGTTGTCGACCGCTGTGTTCGTCCGCGTCGCGCGTCGGCCGAACCCCCTGTTCTCGACTGGAAAAACCACGGACCGGAACCGGAGACACGTCTGAACGTCCCGGAGCCGAACCGGTCCCCAATAGCGACAATAGCCGTCCCGAGCGGTCTGATGTGAACATAGTAGCGATTAAGCCCGCCACCGGTGATCGGTACGGCACACGACTGGTCGGGAACAGATGACTGAGATTTTCAGACTCGAATATCACCCCGAGACTGGGTCCCCGCGGCGGCTCCGCTTTCTGACCATCGCCGGCGCCGACGATATCTAGATCGTCGCCGAGGAGCGCGAGGACCGCTCGTGGGTCCGCGTCGGCATCCAGACCGTCGACTACTTCGAGTACTCCGAGCAGTGAACTGGTGGTCGCTTCGGAGCGGGCTGTCCGAGTCCGCGTAATTCGACTGCAGATGTCACCGCGACCGCAGAGGCTGCTGCTACCGCATTCGCTCGTGATCGTTGAAAGCCCTCGGCCCGCTCGCTAGCCGTGACTGCGTCCGTAGACAGCATCGCGACCGCAGACGATCCCGAGCGATGAAAGCCCTCAGCCCGCTCGCTAGCTGCCTTCTCGACTGCAGACGCCACTAAGACCGCAGACGATCCCGAGCGGTGAAAGCTCTCGCCCCGCTCGCTAGCTGGCTTCTCGACTGCAGACGCCACTAAGACCGCAGACGATCCCGAGCGGTGAAAGCCCTCGCCCCGCTCGCGGTCGCTCCGGGACATATCCGCGCTCTCCGCACCGTCCGCGCGGATAGGGGTCCCGGAGGCGACTACACAAGCGCGAGCGGTCCTCGCCCTTTCAGTCCACCAGGAAAACTACGTTTCAGAGGCCGATTCGACGTGGAAGGTTGCACAGGCTGTCTCGACGTTGAACGGTCGAACGCTCGTCACCACAGACCTATCCTGGCGGACTGGAAGGGCGAGGCGTGCGAGGCGCTTGTGCCTCGATGCCGAACGGCGCTGCCGTGAGGCGCGCTCGCGTTCAGTTCAGTCGGTGAGCGGGCAACTATCCGCGCGGTGCGAGGCGCGTGCGCCTCGAAGCGAACGGCCCTGCCGTGAGCGGGCGGTGCCGAGAGCGCGGATATGTCCCGCAGCGACCGCGAGTGCGAGGCTCGACGAATGGAGAGCCTCGACGGCGAACGGCGCTTGTCGCCGTGAGCGAGCGGGGCGAGGGCTTTCAACTCACAGGATCAGCTGCGGTCGCGGTTGCGGTCGTGTTGCCAGCTAGCGAGCGGGACGAGGGCTTTCGACTCTCAGGAATTTCTGCGGTCGTGGATAGGGTCGCCGTCACGGTGTCTCAGTACGAACGGCCGACTACTCGTACCGCTCCTCGGCGTCGTTGAGGGCGAGCCAGTATTTCACGAGCGCGGACGCGTGGCCCTCTCCCTCCCCGGCCCGCCGAACGGTCGCCTTGTACGCCTCGTGCAGGGCGGCCGCGAGCGGCAGCGCGGTTCCCTGCTCGCGAGCGAACTCCCGCGCGTAGCCGACGTCCTTGTGCCAGATGGCCAGTCCCCCGAGCCCCTCGATGTCCTGGCTGAAGTCGCCGGAGAAGTAGCCGTCGAACATATCGAACCCGAAGAAATCGCGAAAGAGCGCGGGGTCGACGCCGTTGTCGCGGACGAACTCGACGACTTCGGCGTCGACAGCGTGGTGGCCGGCGTAGCGCATCTGCAGGCCGAGTTTCAACACCGTCGCGTCGGGCACCGATCCGACGTGGGTGTGCCCGTCACAGAGCACGTCGAACACCTCCGTCGCGGCCTCGTACCGGTCTTCCGGCCCGCCGACCATCATGTGATACCCCTCAGGCACCGCGCCGCCGGTGATCGGCGCTTCGAGGAACTCGACCCCCGCATCGTCGCAGCGCTCCTCGCAGACAACGGAGGTTGCGGGCCGCGTGGTCGTCACGTCGATCAGCAACTGCCCCTCGGAGAGACCAGCCAGCAGTCCGTCCTCGCCCTCGAAGTTCGCCTCGACTTCGGGCGATCCGGGCACGGCCATCACCACCACGTCCGTCGCCCGAGCGAGCGATGCGGGATCTGCGGCCGACCCCGCACCCCGGTCCGTCGCCGCGGCGACCTGGTCGGAGTCGACGTCGTACACGGTCACGTCGTGGCCGGCGTCGAGACACCGGTCGAGGAACAGCTTCCCGATGTACCCCACGCCGACGAGGCCGAACTGTGTCATGTGCGCAGGTCCGCCCGGCGCTCACAAAAGCGTTGGCGCCCCGGCGGTCTGGACCGGAATTATCGAAAGCCCGGTCGGCGTGGGACTCTCCGCGTTCCCAACGCTTAATGACGCTCTCGGAGGATCCGGACCTGTGACAGAGCTCACCCACCCGCTGTCCGACGAGGAACGCGAGGAACTCATCGACCGCTACGAGAGCCTCCGCGTCACCGACGTCGTCGACGGTCTCGACTACAATGGCTACCATAACATCGGCCAGGTGACCGAGGAGATCGGCCCGCTCTTTCGCGACGCCGAGGACTTCTCCCACCGATTCGTCGGCTTCGCCAACACCGTCCGCTACCTGCCGACGAACACCCCACGGGAACTCCCGCCGCCGAGCGAACTCGACAACGACACCTTCGCCGAGTGGGAGGGCGAGTGGTACGGCAATCTCGCCGGCGGTCCCGAGGACGTCCGCGAACACGACGTCGTCGTCATGGAAGCCACCGGTATCGACGTCGGGAACATCGGCTCGGACAACGCCTTCGGCTGGTACAACGACGGCGCGAAAGGCGTCGTCACCAACGGCGGCGTCCGTGACACCGACGAGATCGTCAAACAGGGGATCCCGACCTACTACAAGCATATCAGCAAGCCGATCATCCCCGGCCGCGACGAGTTCGAGGCCAACGGCGTCCCCGTCAACCTCGACGGCACCCGCGTCGAACCCGGCGACGTGGTCGTGGCCGATGGCGACGGCGTCGTCGTCGTCCCTCTCGACGTCGCTCGCGATGTCGCCGAAGCCGCGAACCGCATCCAGAAAGAAGACCAGGAACGGCGCCGCGCCCACTACGAGGAAGCCGGGATGGACCCCGACTTCACGCTGGAGTGATACCGGCCCACCATTCGGTGTCCGACTGCAACCGTCGCTGACGATCGAGCGAAACCGGAAAAACCGACGACGGACGCGTTTTCGACGAACTGGGCCGTCTACATCCCGCCCATGCCGCCCATGCCCCCACCCATGCCGCCGCCCGCGTAGGGGTTGGCGTTCGGCTCGCCGCCTTCTTCGTCCTGGTCCTCGACGGCGAGTTCGCCGACCGAGACCACGTCGTCGATGCGCAAGATGGAGTTGACCGCCTCGATGCCCGAGGTGATCGCCTGGCGCTTGATGCTCTCGGGTTCGACGACGCCGGCCTCGTGCATGTCCGCGATCGTGCCCTCGTAGCCGTCGACACCGGCGCCGGTGTTCCCGCCGTCGTGTTCCGCGCGGAGGTCGACGATGGCGTCGACCGGGTTCGCGCCCGCGTTGCGCGCGAGCGTGCGCGGGACGACTTCGAGTGAGTCCGCGACGGCTTCGACCGCCAGCTGTTCGCGGCCGCTGACCGACTCGGCCGACTCGCGGAGCGCTCGCGCGAGGGTGATCTCGGGTGCGCCACCACCGGGGACGACGACGCCCTCGCGGAGCGTGATCGCCACGGCCTGCATCGCGTCCTCGACGGCGCGTTCGACCTCGTCGACGACGTGTTGCGTGCCGCCACGGAGGATGAGCGAGACCGCGTTGGCGTCCTCGATGTCCGTCAGGACGAGCGTCTTCTCCGGCTGTGCGGACTTGGGCCCGTACACCTGCGCGACTTTCTCCTTGCGGATCGTGCCCGCGTGACCCAGATCCTCCTCGGTCAGGTCGTTCAGGTCGCTGACGGCGTTCGCGCTCGTCGTCCCGACGATCTTCTCCAGGTCGGGGTCGCGGAGGTGTCGGATCGTCACGATCCCCGCCTCGGCCAGGTCCGCGACGACGGCGTCGTCGATGCCACCGGTCGTGAACACGGCGTCGACCCCTGCGTCGATGATCCCCTCGGAGAGCGCGTTGAGTTCCTCGCGCTCGCGCTCGACGAACGCCTGGTACTCCTCGGTGTTCGACACTTCGACGTTCGCACCCGGCGCCGTCTCGCGGAGTTCGAGTTCGCCGTCGTAGACGAGGATGTCCGCGTCATCGGCGTCGGTGGGCATGCTCGGATGCGGGACGTCCTTGTCGATCATCAGCCCGTCGACCAGCCGCGAGTCGTGGATCGTCCGCCCGTCGAACGCCGACACCTTGATCGTGTCGAGGTTCGGTTCGCCGTCGTGAACCGACCGCGTGACCGCCTCGACAACCATCGGTGCGAGCGTCTCGACGGCCGCTTCGGCCCCTTTGCCCGTCATCGCCGTCTTCGCGACGCGTTCGAGGATCTCGGTATCGTCGGGCGACACCTCGACGGCGATGTCCGCGAGGATGTCGTCGACCTGCTCGGCGGCGTGCCGGTAGCCGCCGACGATCGTCGCAGCGTGGATCCCGCGGTCGAGGAGGTCCTCGGCCTCGCCGAGGAGTTCGCCCGCGACGACCACGGCGGTCGTCGTTCCATCGCCGACCTCCGTCTCCTGGGTCTCCGCGACGTCCACGACCATGTCCGCGACCGGGTGGTCGACGTCCATCTCTTCGAGCACCGTGACGCCGTCGTTCGTGACGACGACGTCGCCGGTGTCGCTGACCAGCATCTTGTCCATACCCCTCGGTCCGAGCGTCGTCCGGACCGCCTCGGCGACTGCCGACCCGGCTGCGATGTTCATCGACACCGCTTCCTCGCCGGAGAGGCGCTGTGCGTCTTCCGAGAGCACTGCGGTCACCTGCTGTCCGAACTGGTCTGCCATTGTGGGCGGAGGAATGTCGTGGGTCCGTATAAATCATTTCATGGCAGAACGCCCCGCGTTCGACGGTAGCGACCGCTCTCGCGTCGAAGCACCGCCGAAAAAATCGAACAGCGTCGAACCACGACTGCGACTGGTCTCCAGCGAACCGGTGAGTGTGCCGGTTACGGCGACTCGAACTCGTCGTTGTACTTCTTCCGGACCAGTCCGGAGTGACTCTGGTACTGGTCGGAGAAGCCACCGGTGCGAACCGAGGCGGCGTAGCTGTTGTGACCCCGCTCGGTGAAGTTGAAGTCGCGAACGTTTCCGATGACCCCGCCCGCGCCCTGGACGGACCAGAAGTCCGGCAGGTAGTAGTTGTAGAACCACGCGAACGTCTCGAGCAGTTCCGTCACGCGTTCGGCGCCGATATCCGGGTCGGTGTGGAACTCGATGAGGAGTTCCATCAGGTTGACCGTGCGGCTGTCGGTGACGCCGTCGAGGTTGGGCTCTTTGCCCGCGATAGTCGGCGCGGACATGTCGCCGACCTGGGTCGGGAGGTCGACTTCGATGGGCATCCCGCGGAGGTCGTGCGTGTCGGCGGGGTCGACGACCTCGCCTTCGGCGTTGGTGACGTCCTCGGGGTCCGGCGAGAGACCGTTGGGCGTGTCCGACCAGCCGTCGTGGCTGTTCGGGAAGTCCGGATCCCGCTCGACGATCTTGGGGTTCCACCAGCCGGTAGAGGAGGTGTAGGCCTCCCACGGGTTACGCATGTTGTTCCACCAGTACAGGGCGTCGTAGGACATGTTGTCCCGCGCGGTGTTGACCGCCGACGTCGACAGGCCCTGGTAGTTGGCGTCGATGCCGAAGTTGTTGAGTTGCTGCTGGAGTGCCTGGCAGGACAGCTCGTAGAGCTGGCCGTAGCCCGGACTGGCCTTCAGCAGGATCTCGGCGGGTTCGCCCTCCGGGCTCACCCAGTTGCCGCCCTGCTTCGAGTAGCCCGCTTTCTCCATGTACTCCTCGCCGGTCTCGGTGTCGGCGCGGTTGCTCCAGTCGATGAGGTTGTCGAGGAACTCGGAGTCGAACCAGCGTTCGGCCATCGCGTCGAGGAGGCCGGTGTGGTGCTGGGTCAGGAAGAAGGAGTTGGGCCCGTGGGCGTTCGCCGCGATAGAGACCCAGTCGACGGCCTCGATGATGGCGCGGCGCACCCAGAGGTTACCCAGGTCGCCGTCCCAGTTGAACGGGAAGCCGTTCATCGCCGTCGCCGGGAACGTCGAGAGCTGCTGGACGCGACCGGGCAGCGTCTCCCGGTTGACCGGACCGGACTGCTCCTCGATGACGGCCATGTCGAGGTCGATCTCTCCCTGGTTGAGGAACGTGTTCCGACGTTCGACGCCGGCGACACGCAGGAAGATTTCGTCGACCGTCTGGTCGCGGTAGTTCGGATGCGCTTCCAGGTCGCCCGACCCGTCGCGAGCCGTCAGCCTGACACCTTGGTCGGTGACGGCGTCGGCCCCGTCGGCCATGTACAGGCCCGAGCCGTAGCCGTTCTCCGCCATCTCGTTGTACGTGAGGACGTACCCCTGGATGTCGTCGGAGTAGATCGAGTTAACCTCCTCCTGCGTGTCGGCTTCCATCGCCGACTCCGCCCACGGCCCCGTCAGGTTCGGGTGTGGCGGCGGCTCGTACATCCCGACGTTTGACTGGATCGAGAACTGGTTCTGCGGGGCAGCAGTGACCCCCTCCGCCTCCCCCTTGTCGTTCCAGAGGTGCATCTCCCAGTCGCTGACCTGCTCGAAGTTCGGCGAGCCGGGGCTGAAGTCACCGGCACCTTCCGCGTAGTAGGCGATCTGCTCGTGGAGTTTCCGGGCTTCGGCATCCATGTTGGTGCCGTCCCAGTACATCGTCCGGTCGTCGTAGGTCTCCCACCAGTCGAACGGGGCTTCGATCCGGTAGTTCTCCAGCCAGGTCATCACTTCGACCTCGCCCAGGTCCGGAATGTCCCACGTGTGGTTGCTGGTGTAGAACCGTGACTGCCCCTCCTGGTAAGGCAGCGTCATCTCGAACATCCAGCCGACGCCGGAGTTGTTGATGGCGCTGTTTGGCGAATAGCGGTTGGCGTTGGACTGTGCCGGGTTCGTCGCCATATAGTGGTTTATCGTCGTCGCCTGCGGGTCACCCGTCGGCGTCGCCGATTCCGTGTCCGTCGGCGTCGACTCGTCCGTCCCGTCACCCGGCGTGTCCGTCGGACCCATTCCGGGTGTTGCCGTCGGCGTCGACCCACCATCGCCACCGTCGGTATCTGTGTCACCGCCATCCCCGCCACCGCCGGAGTTACATCCTGCCATTCCACCCACACTTGCGGCCAGCACTGTGGCCATGAACTGTCGTCGGCTCGCTGCACGACGTAGTCTCTTGAACCGGTCGCCGTTGTTCTCACGTTGCGGCATACGTCCGCAATGAGTATCCATGATATATAAAATTTTCCATCGGGGTGACAAACCATAGCAATCGTCGGTCGATGCCGCCCCTCACGCCGTCTGTCGGGTTTTCTCGCGAGTCGGCACACCAGGCAGAACGGTGAGTTGTCAGGCCCCGCCGATTTAAGTCCACACTCGGTCGAACTCGTGAGCACCACTGGCTGAGACGATTGTACGATATTCTTCGCACGCGCATGAGGACGCACGTGAGTTGGATAATCACCGGCTGGGACAGCCAGGACTGCTGGCGTCTGGCGAGTGCGCACCGACAGCCGGTTCGGCCCGCCGTCTCCCGCCGGCGACGGACACCATAAAACCTTATTGTCCGGCATATCTCACCTTGTGCCATGGGTGAGTACGTCAACCAGAAGACTCTCGCACTCACGGCGCTCGTGTTACTGAGTGTCGCCGCTATCTCGATGGCGGCGGCGACGGTCGCGAACGTCGAGAGCACGACGGGAGACGGGGATGGACGCCCCACCAATCCGCTTCTCGGCGGGGGCGACCAGAGCCCCGCCGGAAACGACACACAGAGAAACGGGGGTAGCGGGAACCCATTCGGGGAAGGAAACGATACGACCGACCAGCAACTGGAACTGCGGGGCTGTAACGACTTGCTGTCGAGTCTGCCCGGAAGTCTCGGCTACTTCGCCGTCATGGCCGGGCTCATCTTCCTGATCCGCAAGCGAACCTCGCTCGGGTTCTCGCTGCTCGCGGCGTACGCGATCACGCCGATCTTCCTGACCGTCTACTTCCTGCGAACGCAGTGTGGCGGGACCGGGACCGGGATCTCCAACGGGACTATCGGCGAGGGGAACGGCAGCGGACCGATCGAAAACGTCGGGCCCAACATCCCGCCGGTGTTCCTCGTCGGCGGCTTCGCCGTCCTGTTCGTGGGCGTCGCCGCAGTCCTGTACATCTCCTCGGGCTCGCGCGAGTACGTGCCCGAAGAGGAGGACGAAGAAGAGGAACCGGACGTGGCCGACATCGCGGCGGCCGCGGGTGCGGCCGCCGAACGCCTCGAGGCCCGCGACGCGGACGTCGACAACGAAGTCTACCGCGCGTGGTGGGAGATGACCCAGCTCCTCAACGTCTCCTCGCCGGAGACGTACACGCCGGGCCAGTTCGCCGACGCGGCCGTCGAGCTGGGCATCGACAAGGAGCACGTCGACGCGCTGACTACGCTGTTCGAAGAGGTCCGGTACGGACACCAGGATCCCGAATCGCGGGAGGAACGCGCCATCGAGGTGTTCCGCGAGATCGAGAAGTACGGCGAGGAAACCGCCGCCGGGTCGGATACCGCGGATGCCGAACCCGACGGCGCTGACGGAGAGACGGAGGACGACGAATGAACGTCGCAACACTCGTTCGACGACTGCTCGTCGGAGGTGGCGTGATCGCCTTCGCTGTCGCGATCGTGTCCATCGCCGGCGTCGGACCGTCGATCCCGGCCGGTGGCACGGCCATCGCCGTCGTCGGGATCGTGAGCATGCTGATGGGGCTGTTGAGCGCCCGTTCGCGACTCCAGAGCGACCAGATGGAGACGGAGACGCCCGACCCGGAACTCGCACCCCACACGCCCCCGCCCGGTGACGAGGTCGACGAACAGCTCTACGAGATGATCGAACTCCAGCACGGGATGCAGGAGAACCGCGAGCGCATCGAGGAGCGCCTCGAAGCCGCGGCGATCCGGATCATCCGCCAGCGCGACGACTGCTCCCGTGTCGAGGCCCAGGTCAAACTCCAGGAGGGGAACTGGACGGACAACGACGTCGCCACGGCGTTCTTCAAGGATGGCAGCTCCGACAGTGGCGGCGGCGGCATCGAGAACCTCTTCGGAAGCACCAACGAGAGCGCGGAGTTCAAAGACCAGGTCGAGGACGTCGTCGACGAACTCGCGCGACTCGGCAACATGGAGTTCGAGGGGACCGACCGCTCGACCACCGAGAACCGCGGACTGCTCGGCCGTCTCCGCGGCGGTGACTCCGACGACGACAACGCGCCCCAGACCCAGTGGAACGCGGACGCCTCGTCGATCGACACGTTCGACGTCGACGAACCGTTCGTCGACCTGGACACTCACGAGACCAACCGCTGGCTCGGTGTGACGGCGTTCGCACTGCTCGCGCTCGGTCTGGGCGTCTTCGTCAGCCAGCCGGGCCTTGTCCTCGCCGGGAGCATCGCCGTCGGCTACGCCGCCTACGCCCGCGCGACGGCGACCCCGCCGACCGAAGACATCGAAGTCCAGCGGGAGTTCAGCGACGACAACCCGAACCCCGGCGACGAAGTGCAGGTGACCGTCACGGTCACGAACTCCGGGCCGTCGATCCTCCCCGACCTCCGGCTTATCGACGTCGTGCCCGACCCGTTCATCGTCACGCGGGGGTCACCGCGGCTCCACACCACGCTGACCTCCGGGGAGAGCGACACGTTCTCCTACACGGTCGAAGTCGAGCGGGGCAACCACACCTGGCCGCTGCTCTGTCTGGCACGCGACTTCAGCGGGAGCGTCGAGCGCGAGTCGCTGGTCACGCCGGCGGACAACCTCGTCTGCAAGCCGGTGTTGAGCGCCCGGACCGGGATGCCGGTGCGAGCCCAGACGACCCAGTACGCGGGCGACGTCGAGACGTCCGTCGGCGGCTCCGGACTGGAGTTCCACTCCGTCCGCGAGTACCGCGCAGGCGACCCGATGAACCGGATCAACTGGAAGCGCTACGCCCGCACGGGCGAGTTCGCGACGGTCGACTTCCGCCAGGAAAAGGCGGCGAAGATCACGCTCCTGTTCGACACCCGCGAGCGGGCCTACTCCGCGGAGTCGCCCGGCAAACCGCACGCGGTCGACCTCTCCGTTCACGCCGCGACCGACGTCTTCAGTTCGCTGTACGACGCGGGCAACCTCGTCGGCGTGGCGGCGTTCGACACGGTGCCGTGCTGGCTGGCTCCCGGCGCCGGGAGCGCACATCTCGAACGGGCGAGAGAACTGTTCGCCGAACACCCCGCGCTGTCGGCGATCCCGCCGAGCAAATCGAACATCGAAGGAACCTACATCGACCCGATGACCCACGTCAGACGACAGCTCCCGAGTAACTCACAGGTGTTCCTGTTCACGCCGCTGGCCGACGATTACGCCTCCGAGACGGCACGACGGCTCGACTCGGCCGGCCACCTGGTCACCATCGTCAGTCCGGACACGACCAGCGACAGGACGGTCGGACAGCGCCTCGCGCACATCGAGCGCGAACTCCGGCTGGCGGAACTGCGCGAGCGGGGTATCCGCGCGATCGACTGGGACCCCGAAGAGCGGCTCTCACTCGAGATCGAACGCGCGCAAACGAGGTGGGCCTAGATGAGTGTCAGACGCGGCGTCGAAGTGAACCACTCGGCGTCGATAATCAGCGGCGGGCTGGCGCTGGTCTCCGGCGTCATCGCCGTCGGCGCCAGCGGCTTCTACTCGGTCCCCGCGCTCGTGCTGGGCGTGCTGGGACTCGGCGGCATCGCCATCGGGGTGTTCGGCCTCGACCACCGCGGCGTCGTCACCGTCGGGAGCTTCATGATCTTCCTGTGTGTCCTCATCAGCGGGGTCGAGGGCAACACCCCCGGACTCCTGCTCGTCAGCATGATCGGGACGATACTCTCGCTCGATCTGGGGCAGAACGCGGTCAGTGTCGGCCGCCAGCTGTCGACCGACACCTTCACGCGACGCGGCGAGTTCGTCCACGCCGCTGCCAGCACCGTCGTCGGTGCCCTGGTCGGCGGTGTCGCCTACGGCATCTACTTCGTCGCCGAGGACGGACAGCCCGCTCCCGCACTCGTCTTCCTCGTGCTCGCCGCGCTGTTGCTGGTCTGGTCGTTCCGGACCTGACTGACGGCTCCGTTTTCCGCGAACCCACAAGCGACCGCCCCGGGAGCGACGGCCGACTGGAACCACATCGCGACCGTCCGGGAGGGCGACCGTGAAGCTGTCGGTGGGTTGCCGTTTCGGATCGTCACCTCTAAGGCAACCATTTTCGTTGGAAAGAGCATGGGAGTACAAGAGTTCAGTGTCAGCGAAGCGAGCGACCGGATCGAAGAAGTGATCGAGGAGATCGAGTCGGCGGTCATCGTCGAACGGTCGTTCATGGAAACGGTAATGGTGGGGCTGATGGCGTCGGGCCACGTACTGCTCGAGGACGTGCCGGGGACGGGGAAGACCCTGACGGCGAACAGCATGGCGAACGCGCTGGGGCTCGAGTTCTCGCGCATCCAGTTCACGCCGGACCTGCTCCCCAACGACGTCACCGGGACCTACATCTTCAACGAGCAGAAAGGCGAGTTCGAGTTCCAGAAGGGACCGATCTTCGGGAACATCATCCTGGCCGACGAGATCAACCGCGCGCCGCCGAAGACCCAGGCGGCCCTGCTCGAGGCGATGGGTGAGGGTCAGGTCACTGTCGAGGGGACGACACACGAACTCCCCGACCCCTTCTTCGTCATCGCGACGCAGAACCCCGTCGAGCAGGAGGGGACCTTCCCGCTACCCGAAGCGCAGGTCGACCGGTTCATGATCAAATCCAGCATCGGCTACCCCGAGGCAGACGGCCTGCTCGAACTCCTGCGCCGGCGGTCGAACCGGAACACGTCGGCGCCGTCGGCGGGACGTGTTCTGGAGGGCGACGAGGTCAAACAGCTTCAGAACGTCTCCGAGACGGTCATCGTCGACGACGACATGCTGGAGTACATCGCGCAGATCACCCTCGCCACGCAGGACGACCACCGCGTCCGCGTGGGTATCTCCCCGCGCGGGACCCAGCGGCTGTTCGAGGCCGCTCGATCCCGCGCCGTCGTCGCGGGGCGGGAGTACGTCACGCCCGACGACGTGAAGGCCATCGCCGAACCGGCGCTGGCACACCGCCTCGTGTTGACCGCCGAAGCCCAGGTCAACGACGTCGACAAACGCGTCGTGGTCCGGGAGATCCTCGACGAGATCCCCGTCCCAACCGTCCAGGGCCCGAACTAACGCCACCTGTCGCGTCGACGGATCGAGTCGCACGGAACCGACGATTTTTCGCGGATCGGCTCAGTCTCTGCCGGTCGAAGCTTCGCGGACTTGCGGCTGCATTTTACGGGCCGACCGGTGACTGCCGACAACCGATCGCCGGCACTGTCGGCGGGATAACCGAAAAGAACATACCGGGCTCTGCGTGAATAGTTGGGATATGAGTGTGAGTGCCGCGGTTAGAAATCCACGGGCGTTCGTGGGTGGGAAATGGAACCGCTTCAAAGTGCTCCTCCTCGACCCGGAACGGTTCTTCGAGGAGAAAGCGTCGACCGACCGGATCTGGAACGAAGTGATCGTCTTGCTGGTCATCGGCCTGGCCGGGGCGGCCGGGATCCTCTACGTCGGCCAGGAGTTCATGACACACTTCGTGACGAACGCTATCGACCAGTCACCGGGGCAGGTCGTTATCTCGGGCGAGCGCGGCCTCCGGATCCAGGTGTACGGCCTCCGGAGCGTCCTCGGCATGTACATCCTCTGGTCCTTTCTCACGGTCGCGTACTACTCGCTGTCCTGGCTGTACTCCGACTACGGGAGTTTCTTCCAGACCGCGAAACTGACCGCCTGGACGCTCGTGCCCGTCTTTTTCGCCAACATCGTGAAGTCGATCGCGGCGGCGTACGTGATCACCACGCAGACGATCATCGAGAGTCCGGTGTCCCAGCAGACGGAGATCGTCGACAACGTCAAACGCGGCGAGGCCGGCGAGGCCGCGGGCTATCTCTTCGGACTCCTCTACGAGGAGCCGATCATGCTCGCTGCGCTCGGCATCGGCCTGCTCTTTCTGATCTGGTCCGGATACATCGCGGCGTACGCGGTCGCCACTGTCCGCGACATCCCGGTCTCGGACGCCTACAAGGTCGTCGCGGCGCCGCTGGTGGTGTACGCGCTCTGGAGTCTGAACACGCTCCTCGGGCACGCGGGCGCGCTATAGGTAAAAGATTATATGCAGTCATTCACCATTAAGGAGTAAACATGGGTGTGCGTTACTATATCAAGCGAGTGACTCAGGCCTTCGTGACGTTTCTGACCGGGATGTTCCTGACGTACGTCCTGTACCGACTCATTCCGGGAGGCCCGATCGACTCGATGCGAACACAGATCATCCAGCGTGCGACACAGCAGGGTCGGCCGCCGGACCCGGAGCGACTCGGTCGCCTGACCGAGGCCGCGACCGGTATCAACACGAATCAGGGGCCGATAGTCGGCTACATCAACTACATCTCCGAGGTCCTGACGGGGAACTTCGGGGAGTCGATCATCTTCGGTCGGCCGGTGTTCGACCTGCTGTTCGACGCGATGCCGTGGTCGATGTTCATCAGCATCTACGGGTTCATCGGTGGCCTGTCGATGACCATTCTCTTCGGGACGCTGATGGCCTACAAGGAAGGGACCAAACTCGACAAGGGACTGACCGTCTTCATCATGGTCGTCAACTCGGTGCCCTACTACGTGGTCGCGATTCTCCTGCTCGTCACGCTGGGGGTCCAGTGGGAAGTGCTGCCGACCGGCGGCCGATACCCGTCCGGTGTCGAGGCAGGGTTCAACCTCCCGTTCATGATTGGAATCGTCGAACACGCCGCGATGCCCATACTGAGTAACTTCCTCGTCGGCTTCGCCGGGGGTGCTATCGGGATGCGGGCACTCGGTGTCAGGGTCATCGGCGCCGACTACATCCGGTCGGCGGAGATCCGCGGTATCGGTCGCAACCGCATCCTCACGCGATACATCGCTCGCAACACCATCCTCCCGATCTACACGGGCATCGTCATCGGTATCGCGGGCGTGTTCAGCTCGAGTGTTATTCTCGAACAGATCTTCAACTACCAGGCCGTCGGATATCTGCTGTTCACGGCGTTCACACAGCAGGATTACCCGTTGATCATGGGGTCGTTCATCCTGCTGACGGGGTTGACCGTGATCGGGATGTTCGTGGCCGACGTGACCTACGGGTTCGTCGACCCGCGGGCCGGCAACCCGGCCGAACGTGAGGCATACTAACGATGAGCAACTCAGACAATACCGAGCGGCGTACCGACGGCGGGACCGTCGAACAGGAGATATTCGGCACGGGCGGGGACGGCGACGGTGGGCGCCGGAAGACCTCGCCACAGGAGCGGTTCCGTCGACTGATCGACAACTACTTCGCGACGCCGTTCCGCATCGCATGGAACGACTGGCGGGCCCGTATCGGTGGGCTCGGCGTGTTGTTCTACATCCTCATGGGGACGGTCGGCCCCAGTCTCGTCGAGCGGCCCACGCTGAACTGGCGCGTGGCCTACACCGAGGCGTTCATCTACCCCGAGTACCCGCTCGGGACCGACTACGCGGGCCGAGACATGCTCAAATCCCTCGTTCACGCGTCGCCCGCGATGTTGAAGATGGCACTCGCCGGCGTCCTGTTCTCGATCGGCGTGGCCGTCATCTTCGGGTTCGTCTCGGGGTACAAGGGCGGGATGATAGACACGGTCATGATGACGCTCACTGACGTCATGATCACGCTGCCGGGACTGCCGCTCATCATCCTCATCGCGGCCGTCTACCCGCCACAGGATCCGTTCATCGTCGGTGCCATCCTGGCCATCGACAACTGGCCGGGGCTGGCCCGGAGTCTCCGCTCGCAGGTACTCACGTTACGTGAGGAGTCGTACGTCGAAGCGTCCCGGACGATGGGGCTCTCGACGACCGAAATCATCGGCAAGGACCTGATCCCACAGCTGGCCCCGTTCGTGCTCATCAGTTCGGCCGGTGCGGCGACCGGTGTCATCAGCGAGTCGGTCGCGCTGTACTACCTCGGCATCCTCCCGAGTAACTCGGCGATCGACAACTGGGGTGTGATGCTCCACTACTCGATCAGCCAGGCCGACGCCGTCAACAACTGGGCGAACGCCGGCCACATGATGCTGTTCCCGCTGCTGGCGCTGTCCGGGATGACCTTCTTCCTCATCCTGCTGGGCCAGGGGCTGGACTCGCTGTTCAACCCACGCCTTCGCGCGCGTCACTCTTCGACGACGGTGGACGAAGGCAACGAGCGGCCCTGAGCCGCCGACGCTCGTTTTCGCGGTCGACTGTTCCGTTCGCGGTTCGACTAGGACTGCAGCCTTGGCGGTTCGAGTCGATTCGTTTCCTCGTCGAGCCAGTGAGGTCCTGACTTTCTCTCGTCTTCGGAGGGGACAGGTGGCGGTAGTCGGGAACCGACGAACGGGAGCGGGCTCCCACGTGCCGGGACGGAGAGACCGTGTGGTTTTAATATGCGACACCGAGAGGCAATACCAGAGGAATGGTTCACACGATGGAGACGGATCGATCCAGTGGCGGAGACGGCCATTCCGTCGGACGGGAGTGATTGGATGTCATACGGAACGCAACAACAGCAGACGTACTCGGACGAGGCCGGCGACGTCGTGATGGAAGTAGAGAACACTGACGTCAGGTTCGACATGGACCGTGGACAGTCCAGGGTCCTGAACGACGTGAACGTCGACATCTTCCGCGAGGAGATCCTGGCCGTCGTGGGCGAGAGCGGGAGCGGGAAATCGATGTTCGCGGCCGCCCTGCTCGACGCGGTCGAGCAACCGGGACTGACGACCGGCGAGATCACCTACTACCCACCAGACGGGGACCCGGTCGACGTCCTGGGACTGTCGGACCAGCAGCTCAAGAGCTTCCGGTGGGAGGAGGTCTCGATGGTGTTCCAGGGGGCGATGAACTCGTTCAACCCCACGATGAAGATCCGGGGCCACTTCGAGGAGACCATCGCCGCACACGACGCGAACCTCGACGAACGCCTCGAGTACGTCTACGACCTCTTCGACGCGCTCAATCTCGACGTGGACAGAGTGATGCGCTCGTATCCCCACGAGCTGTCGGGCGGGATGAAACAGCGGGCGCTGATCGCGCTCTCGCTCGTCCTCGAACCCGAAGTGCTGGTGATGGACGAGCCCACAGCCGCGCTGGACCTGCTGATGCAGCGGACGATCATCAACATGCTGACCGATCTCCGTGACGAACTGGAGATCACGATCGTCTTCATCACTCACGACCTGCCGCTCATCGCGGGGCTGTCGGACCGTATCGGCGTGCTCTACGGCTTCGAGTTCATCGAGATCGGTCCCACGGAACCGCTGCTCGAGGACGCGGCACACCCCTACACGAGAGCGCTGTTGCGGTCGGTGCCGAGCATCGACTCGCCGCTCGACCAGATGCAGACGATTCCGGGGTCGAGCCCCGACCCGGTCAACATCCCGTCGGGCTGTTCGTACCACCCGCGGTGTCCGCTGGCCGACGACCGGTGTCGGATCGAGGACCCCGATCTCGTCCAGGTGGAGGGTGACCACCGCGTCTCCTGTTTCTACTGGGAGCAGTCCGCGGGCGAAATCGACTACACTCTACACGGCGGCGGAGTGGAGGACAACGAATGAGCACAGACGACAGTGACGTTCAGAACACGGGCACCGAGACGGAACCGGACGGGACGACCGAAGCGGCCTCCGACGGGGCGACGAACGAACCGTTGCTCTCTCTGGACGGCGTGGAAGTCGACTTCGCGCCGGGCGGACTCGTCCGCCAGTACCTCTCCGACGAGGAGATCATGGCGGTCGACGAGGTCAACCTCGACATCGAGGAAAACGACGTGGTCGCGCTGGTCGGCGAATCCGGCTGTGGGAAGACGACGCTGGGGAAGACCGCGATCGGTCTCCAGCGGCCGACCGGTGGCTCGGTCCGCTACAAGGGTCAGGACGTCTGGGACGCCAAGGACAACCCGAACTCCGCGGACATCGAGTTCACGGACATCCGCCGGGCGCTCCAGATCGTCCATCAGGACCCGGCGGAGGCCCTGAACTCCCGTCGTCGAGTGCGGGCTATCCTCGCTGACCCGCTCAAGAAGTGGCGCGAGGACCTTGACCAGGAAGACCGCGAGGAGACGATCTACCGCTATCTCGAACACGTGGAGATGACGCCGGCGAAAGACTACGCCGAGCGCTACCCCTATCAGCTCTCGGGCGGCGAGAAACAGCGCGTCGTCCTCGGGCGCGCACTGCTGATGAACCCGGACCTCGTGCTCGCCGACGAGGCCGTGAGCGCGCTGGACGTCTCCCTGCGCGTCGACATGATGGACCTGATGCTCGAGTTGCAGGACCTCATCGACACCTCCTTCCTCTTTATCTCCCACGACCTCGCGAACGCCCGCTACCTCGCGAAGAAAGGCGGCGGCCGGATCGCGATCATGTACCTGGGGAACATCGTCGAGATCGGCGAGCCCGACGAGATCCTGCAGAACCCGACACACCCCTACTCGAAGGTGCTCCGGTGGTCGACGCCGGCCATCGATCCGAAGGCAGCCAAGGAAGCGGTCAACGAGGACCCGCCGGTGCGACAGCTCGACGTTCCGGATCCCGCGGACCCGCCGAGCGGTTGCAAGTATCACACGCGCTGTATCGAGGCCCGCGAGGTCTGTACGCGCGAAGAGCCGGAGACTTACGACACCGGCGGCACCGAAGCGACCTGTTTCCGGGCGCTCAGCAACCACGAGTACTGGTCGAGCGAGGAACTCGAGGGACAGGAGACCATCGGCTTCTCCCGCGACGACGAGTAATCTCCGGCGACCGCTTCACCATCCTCCGGAGCGTTTTCACGATTTCTCCCGACCGTCACCGGCCGGTGTGACCGGCGGCCCCTCTCCTACGACCCCGGTGTTTCGGACCGTTCCGGCGTCCCGGACCGTTCCGGTGTCCCGGAGGGCTCCGTCGATTCGACGGCACCGGTGCGGAGGAGGTTGTAGTCGACGCGATTCTGTGGGCCGACGTGACGGTAGATTTCGCTTCCCTGGTCAGGCCAGTCGAAGTCGCGGGTGTTCCCCCAGACCCGTTTGGTCCACGTCGAGATGTGCAGGTCGGGGAGGTCGTAGTTCCACCAGCGGGCGAACAGGGCGACGATTTCCCGGGTCCGTTCCGCGGAGATCGGGCGCCGCAGTTCGTCCCAGAGCTCGACGAGGTTGATGGTCACGCCGTCGCCGTCGACCGTGAGCCGGCCTGGCTCTGCGGGGATGGTCGGCTCGACGGGCTTGTCGCGGTCCGTGCGCGAGCGCTGTGGGTCGGTGACGCCGTACCCGAGCCCGACCAGCGATTCGTCGAACACGTCGTACGCGGAGAAGGGCTCGCCTTCGGTCCACCACCCGATGACGTCGTAGCTGTTCGACTCGAGTTTCGTCCCGTAGGTGGTCAGTCCGCCCGAATCGAGTGTGACGTCGAAGCCGGCCTCGATGAGCGCAGAGCGCGCCTGCTGGCCGAACAGCCCCCACTCCTCCCAGCGAGGGGCGCGGAGCCTGAGTTCGAGGCGCTCGCCCTCGGGGCCGACCCAGTCGCCGCCCTGACGGTCGTAGCCGGCGCGGCGGAGATACTCGCGAGCGCGGTCGCTGTCGCGTTCGGCGGGGTAGGCGTGGAGTCGGTTCCCCAGTGTTCCCAGCCAGCGGTCGGCGGCGTCCGGCGAGAGGCCGGTCTGGACGGACATCGGCGTCCCCCAGTTGGCGTTGCCGACGAGGCCGTCGAGCGGGAGCGCACAGAGGATCGCCCGGCGGACGTTCCGTCGGCCGAGGTGGTGGGCGGCGAAGTTGAACGAGAACTTCGTCCCGAAGTCGGTCCGATAGCTCGCCAGTTGCTCGACGTAGTCGGGGAGGTCTGCCCCCTGGTTCCCGTCGGGCACCCCTTCCCCTACGTCGAGGACGCCGTCGCGCGTGAGTTCCTCGGCCCGTCTCCCCTCTGCGATGGGAAACCACAGCCTGGGGACCGAGACTGCGTCGGCGTTGGGGTGGTCGTCGTATCGCTCGAACATGATCCGGTTGACCGAGACTTCGGATATCTCGTAGGGGCCACAGCCGTACCCGTCACTTTTGGCCTGCTCCGGGGAGATGGCCGTAGTCTGGAGGTCCTCCCCGATCCGTCGCCGCTGGCCCTCGGTGTCGGCCTCGCTCAGTTGGATCCGCCACTCGTCGAACAGCCACGCGGGCGTGTCGAGCAGCGTGCCGACGACCGTGCGCGCCGCGATTCGGTCGCGCAGCGGGACTTCGAACGTGTACTCGAGCGTGTAGTCGTCGGGGAGTGCGACGGACTCCCAGGGGCTCGTCACGCCGAGGAGGTCGTCGATACGGTGTGCAGTCCACCTGTCGCGAGCGGTGACTGGCTCGCCGTTCCACCAGGTGAACTCGTCGCTGAACTCGACAGTCGCGGTTTCCCCGTCCACGCGGAAGTCGGCGACCAGGTCGGTTAGTTGCCGGTCGGCGCCGTGGATATCGACCGAGAGCGGTTCGAACAGCACCGACGGGAACCCCGACAGGTAGCCGGGCGACCACGGATTGAGCTGGTAGTTACCCGGGTCGTGGGGGAACGCGTGGCCGATAACCGCCGTCGAGTGCTCGACGTTGCTCCCGTCCGACCCGTCGAGGGAACCACAGCCGGCCAGCGGTGCCGCGACACCGCCGGCGACCAGCGCGAGGAACCGACGTCGCGAGGGCGAAACGGCGCCGTCACTCGTCCTCATAGCTGCTCCGGACGGGGGCCTCGACGGGGCGAACCCGGTCGCTGGTCGAAGCAGCGAACGGGCGGGCGGGGCACGGGGCGGCTCGTGGTCACGTGAACGGTTCGTGGGTCACCGTCGGGACGTAATCAACCTGTCGGTGAGCGGAGTGTCGGTCAGAGACGTTCGAGCGCCGCCTCCGCGGCGGAACGGACTTCCGGGTCGGGGTCGGACTCCGCACGCTCTCGGACCATCTCGCGCACCGTCTCGTCGCCGAGATAGCCGAGCACCCAGACGGCGTTCCCGCGGACGTACGCGTGGTCGTCGTGGAGGAGCGGCCGAACCGGCTCGGGGTCGACCGCGTCGGGGGACTCCTCGGCGACGTACGAGAGAATCCCGACCGCCGCGCCCCGCACCGCGGGCGCCTGGTGGCCGAGCAGGTCGACCACCGCGTCGTGGTACGGAGCGACGGCGTCGACGACGGCGTCCGGGTCCGACTGCGAGACGGCAGCCAGCGCCAGCGCCGCGTGTTCGCACACGCCCGTGCCGTCCTCGAGACGGGCCGCGACGGCGTCGAGGTACGGTGAGACCGCGTCCGCGTCCGCCGAGGCGACGGCCTCGAACACCTCGAGGACGTAACTCCTGGCGTCCGGATTGGGGTCGTCGAGGACGTCGGCGAGCGCCGGGAGGGACTCCTCGAGCGCGGACGAGTCTTCGCGAGCGATGGCCACGAGCGATTCCGCCGCCGCGTTGCGGATCGCTCGCCGGTTTACCTTCGCCTTCGCGGTGGATTCCTGGACGCGGTCCTGGGTCGACTGTGCGACCGGTCCGTCCATGTCGACGCCGTCGGGACCGTCCGTCGTCTCGACGAACACGTCGCTGAAGACGTCGGCGTCGTCGGTCAGTCGGTGGGCGAACTGGTCGGCGACGCTCCCGAACGCGAGCACGGCGTTGTCCCGCTGTGCGGGGTCTTCGAGCAGCGAGCGGAGGTCGGAGACCACCGGCTCCAGCACCGCGGGCGACACGTCGCCGCCCGATTCGCTCGCGGTGGCGCCGTTCGATTCGCCCGTAGCATCGCCCGATTCGCCCGCGGCGTCGGCGATCTGAATGAGGTAATCGGCGACGGCGGTCCGGAGCAGTTGTTCGTCCGTCGAGAGGAGGGCGGTCATCTCGGACAGAAGACCCGTGACCGCGGTCGGTTCGCGGTCCGCGAGGTCGCCGACAGCCATCGCCGCGGCGGTCTGGACGCGCGAGTCGTCGTCGGTCAGTGCGTCGCCGAGTTCGTCGACGAACGCCGTCAGGTCGAGTTCCCCCGCGCTGCTGGTCGTCCGGATCGCTTGCAGCGCGTACCATCGGGCGTCGGCCGAGTCCGCGTCGAGCAACGCCTCGAGGTCGTCCGGGTCGACCGACGACGGCTCCTCGCGGGCGAGGTCTGCGAGGTCTCGAGCGCGGTCGGCAGGTCCGGTTTCTGACATTACTTCTTCGGTTGTGGGTGACGCGAGTTAACGGTTGTCGTCGGCGGTCACAGTTCGCGGCACTTCCGGATCGTGTAGTAGGTGACGGACATGAACGCCGCCGATCCGACGACGTTGAACACGGTCACGACGCTGTTTGCCGACCCCCACTCGTAGAAAAAGAGCAGGGGAAAACTGAGGACGAAAAACATCAGCGAGACGCCGAAGAGGATGCGGATGGCGAGCGATCGCTCGCAGAGCAACTCGAAGAAGGTGGGGTCTTCGTACGACATCGGTCAGCGGAGACACCGAGAGTGGTACTTCGAAAACACGAGCGGTCCCGCCGTCACCCGGTCCACTTACCGATCTTGCGGTTGGCGAGCAGGACGAGGTAGATCAGGATTCCGAAGACGACGAACGACGCGCCCACGACAGCGATGAGCCCGGAGAATGCGTTGACGCCGTGGACGCCGAACTTGTACGACTCCGGTCCGAGGGGGTCCGTCGCCGCACCCAGACCGATGAGGAGGAGTCCGAAGCCGGCGATGCTCAGCGATATCTTGGCCGAGGCGATGTAGTAAAACGCCAGGAGATATTTCTTGTACCCGCTGGACATCTGGTTCGCCCGTGTCATTGCCTGACTCATTTGCACAGACATTGCGAACCACCCGTCTTCAAACTTCCGTCTCTCGGGGGTGAATCCGGGACGACACCGGCGCCGACGCTGTCGCCGACCCGCTGCGAATCGGGTTCGGAGGGTTCGCGGAGAGTGGCTCGGGAACCGACATCGGTTTGTCGGCTCGGCACACCGCTCGGATGTGAGCCGATCGATACCGCACCTCAGAACCCCGCCGATGGGGTGGAACTCCTGGAACGCCTACAGCTGGACGGTCATCGAGGAGAACGTCCGCGACGCTGCCGACATGCTCGTCGACACGGGCATGCGCGACGCCGGCTACGAGTATCTCGTCGTCGACGACACCTGGATGGCCGACTCGCTGACCGACGACCGCGAGTTCAGACCCGACCCCGAGGACTTCCCCTCCGGGATCGGAGACCTGGCCGATTACGTCCACGAGAAGGGCCTGAAGTTCGGCATCTACTCCTCGGCCGGCACGAACACCTGCGCGGAACTGCCCGCGAGCCTCGGACTCGAAGACATACACGCCGAGCAGTTCGCCCAGTGGGGCGTCGACTACCTGAAATACGACAACTGCGGCGACCACCACGGGCTGGACGCCCGCACCCGCTACGAGGCGATGGGGACCGAACTCGCCGCCGTCGACCGCGATATCGTCTTCAGCCTCTGCGAGTGGGGGAACAACGAGCCCTGGCGGTGGGGTCGGAACGTCGGCGGGCAGCTCTGGCGGACCACCGGCGACATCATCGCCAAGTGGGAATCGAGCGAGAAAGACGAACACGGACTCGGCCTCGTCGAGATCATCGACCGCCATGGCCACGACCACGACATCGCTGGCTATCACGGCCCCGGTGGCTGGAACGACCCCGACATGCTCCAGGTGGGCAACGGTCCCGGCTCGATCCACTCCCAGGACGACTCCTTCCACGTCGAGGATCCGTTCACCGAGGCCGAGCAGGTCACGCACTTCAGCTTCTGGTGTCTGTTCTCGGCGCCGCTGATGGCCGGCAACGACCTCCGCGACTGGGACGCACAGACCGAACGCATTCTCCTCAACGAAGACGCCATCGCGATTGACCAGGACCCGCTGGGGATCCAGGGCACCCGCGACGCGAAGCGCGGCGACCAGGAGGTCTGGAGCAAGCGCCTCGCCGGCGGCGAGTCGGCGGTGATCCTGTTCAACCGCGGAACCGAACCGGTCGATATCGAGACGGACGTCGACACCGTCGACCAGCCCATCGAAGCCGACGCCTACACCGTCCATGACGTCTGGACCGACGAGACGTGGGAGACGCCCGGCGAGTTGGGAGCGACCGTCGAGGGCCACGGCGTCGCCTTCCTTCGGGTTTCTCCGGCCTGAACGCGAACGGCAAAGCCGGCGGCCTCACTCGCCGTCCAGCAGGTCCCTGACGGCGCCCAAGGCGTCTTTCGGCCGGCGGTACTCCGTGACGATGCCCTTGTTGTTCTTCGTCTTCGGGCGGCCGGCGAACCCGCTCGGCTGGGTGCGCGTGTCGCAGTACTGCCAGAGCGTGAACCCCGCGATGGCGTCGTGGTCGCGGATCGCTTCGATCGCGTCGACGAGGAGGTCGGCCTGGTACGTCTCGCTCCACTTCTGGCGCTCGTGGGTCCGCTCGCCGGCGACGGCGCCGACGCCGAACTCCGAGACCACGAGCGGGCAGTCGTAGGCCTCGGCCATCTCGTCGAGGTACTCGGACCAGGTCCGCGAGTCGTCGTACCAGCCCCAGTAGGCGTTGAGACAGAGGAAGTCGACCAGGTGGTGACAGCGCTCCTCGCCGCCCTCGTAGTCCGTGTTCGTGGCGTAGGTGAGCGGGCGCGTCCCGTCGCGCTCTCGGGCCGTCGCTGCGAGCGATTCGGTGGCTTCGAGGAGCGCGTCGGTGTCGGTCGCACACTCGTTGTGCAGGCTCCAGGCGACGACCGAGGGGTGGTTGTAGTCCCTGTCGATCATCTCTGCGAGCATCCGTTCGCCTGCTTCGAGGACGCTGTCGCGGTCGAACTGCTCGGGGCCGAACTGCCAGTAGGGGATCTCCTCGACGACGAGCAGGCCGGCCTCGTCGCAGTAGTCGAGAAACCGCGGGTGGTTCGGGTAGTGGGAGGTTCGGATGGCGTTCGCGCCGAGATCGGCGAGGATGTCGAGGTCCAGCTCCTGCAGGCGCGGGGGCTGAGCGTGGCCGTGTTCGGGGTGGTCCTCGTGGCGATTGACGCCGCAGATTTCGACTGGGTCGCCGTCGATGCGGATCTCCCGTCCTTCGACTGTAATCTCGCGGAAGCCGACGCGCTCGCGGCGTTCGTCACGCGGTGATCGCGAGTCGCCGTCAGCGTCGACCGTCGCGACGGCGTCGTACAGTCGCGGGTCCGAGGGCGACCAGCGTTCGATCCCCGTCAGCGTCAGCGTGCGCGTCACGGTCGACGTCCCCGACGGCACGTCCACGCACCCCGTCGCTTCGCTGTCCCCCACTGCCACAGCGACCTGGCGTTCGACCGCTTCGCCGAGGTTCCGCAGCGTCACAGTCGCGTCGACCGTCGCCGTGTCGCCGTCGAGGTCGTACGCGACGCGGAGGTCCTCGACGAAGACGTCGGGAACCTCCTCGACGAACACCTCGCGGGTGATCCCGCCGTAGGGGAACCAGTCGGTGTCGGGTTTCGGAACCGTCGTCTCGTCGAGCGCACTGTCGACGCGGACGACCACCTCGTGCTCGCCCGCGGACAGTTCGGGGAGAACGGTTTCGAACGGGGTGTATCCGCCCGAATGTGAGGCGACGCAGTCGCTGTCGACGAAGACGGTTGCCTCGTGGGCGACGGCCTCGAACCGCAGGCGGACGTTCGCCGCGTCCGACAGGCGGAGCGACCGCCGGTACCACGCGACGCCGTGGTGGTCGTGATAGCGAGCGCGAGTCTGCCAGCAGCCGGGCACCGTCATCCGGTCGGTATCGCCGGCGAACGCTTCGGCGGAATCCCCCGCGAACGTATCGTCGGTCTCGCCCGCGAACGCGTCGTCCGTGCCGCCCGCCGGATCCCCGAGCGCGAACTCCCAGCTACCGTCGAGGGGCGTTCGATTCCGTGTCGGACACGGGTCGAAAGAGCGGTGCATGATCTCTCTGGGTTCGGTGTCGGCCTTCAAACTCCGAGTACCGGAAAATTGGGCCGGGCCGCTGGCGCCAGAGGGCCGCTCAGGACGAGAAGACGGTGACGGAGTGTGAGAGCGTCCGGCTATCGCCGTCGCTCGGGTCGGTGACCGTGATGGCCACGGTCGCGCTGCCCTCGGATTCGAAGGAGCCCTCGACGGAGACGGTCGCGGTGCTCTGGGCACCGATCTCGATCGTCTCCGTGGCGTCGGTCCCGTCGACGGCGACGTCGAACGACTGAGTCGACCCACCGAAGTTCGCGACCCTGAACGTCCAGGTGCCGGTCTCGCCGGGCGAGAGGCTGCTCGGCCCCTCAGCGGCTTCGGCGTTCCACACCGCACCCTCGCCTTCGAGGACCAGCACGCCCAGCGAGTCGGTCGATTTCGCGTCGTTGATGCCCGGGAGCGTCCACCCGAGGACGTTGTTGCGATTCCCGTCGGCCTCGTCGTTGTCGTTGACGAGGACGCCGAAGCCGAAGTTGTCGCCGGGACCCATGCTCCCGTCGAACAGCGTCCCCCACGGGAAGGTCAGTTCGTACGTCGTGACCGAGCCCTCGCGGCTCGTCGAGGTCGCGACGTTCGAGGCGGCCTGGGCGGCGTTGCCGTCGAGCCACCGATGGACGTTCGCGCTCCCGGTGTGGCTGATGCCGTACTCCGGGCCGTATCCGGCGCCGGTGCCCACTGCGACCTGGACCGAGTCCTGTTGCCACATGTTCGACCCCGACTGGGCCTGGTGGGTGTCGTCGGTCACCTCGGCAGTCACGTAGAGGCTGTCCGCGTCGTACCCCAGGTAGACGTCGGCGGAGACGTTCGACGGGTCGACGGCGCTGTTCGTGCCGTCGGGATCGGTGTAGGTGTCGCCCTCGGCCGCCAGCGAGAACGCCGGTTCGTCGGCAGTCCCGCCGCCCGTGTTCGACACCGAGAGCATCTTCCGCCCCTCGATGGGCGTCGTCTGCGAGGAGATGCTCGGTGACTGCAGTGTCGGCGCGGAGTCACCCCCCGGCGGCGTCGCGATGTTCGCGTAGTGGTCCTCGACGAGCGACGTCGTCGAGTCCCACCGGGGGAAGACGGCCTGCTTGTTCCAGGTGAGCGGCCACTCCTGGCTGTGCCGGAAGTCCCAGACCAGCGACCCGTCGTACCCCGCAGACCGCATCGCCGTCAGGAACTCCCGGAACGCCAGGTTCCGGAAGTCGACGGAGTACTTCTCGTCCGGGTCGTCGGTCAGGCGCTGGATCGACCAGCCGAACTCGCCCATGTAGACCGGCATCCCGAGTTCGTTCGCGTGGGTCGCGTGCCTGGTGATCCGGTCTTTCCCGTGCTGGATGCCGATGTCGGAGTGTTCCGGGTCGGCCCAGAGGTGGACGGAGTAGGCGTCGATGGCGTCCTGTTCGTGGGCGCGGCGGTTGAGTTCCTCGCTGTCCCAGGGATAGGGGTCGGCCATCCCCGTCGAGACGAGGTGGTTCGAATCGAGGTCCTTGATGTACGCCGCCGACTCCTGCACCCAGTCGTAAAAGGCCCCCAGCGTCTCCTCGTCGCGGGCCTCGAAGTCGACGCTTGGCTCGTTACACAGCTCCCACATCATGATCGTGGGGTCGTTGCGGTATTCGATGCCCGTGTACGTGTTCGTGCGCGTGAGGACGTTCTCGATGTGGCTCCGGTACCACCGCTGGCAGTTCTCGTCCGAGTAGAACTCGTGTTTGTTCTCCAGTCCCGCCCACTCGAGGTACTTCGGGATGCCGCCCATCCAGTCCCAGTAGTTCGCCAGCGGGAGGATCAGTCGAACGCCCTGTTCGCCCGCGTGCGCGATGAGTCGGTCGAGTTTCTCGAAGGCCGCCTCGCCGGGTCTACCGCGAGACGGCTGGAGCGGGTCGGTCGGCGTCTCGGTTCCGGTCCCGAACGCCACCGCGCGCAGGACGTTCGTCGACGGGACCGACTCACTCCACTCGTCGAACCATGCCAGTTGCTGGCCCTCGCTCTGTTTGCGCAGTTGCGGGTGGTTCCCGCCGGCGGGATAGAACGACTCCCCGCCGACGACGAAGTCGGTGCCGTCCGTCTCGACGAACTCGTCGAACACCGGTTCCATGTCGTAGGTGGGCGTGTCCGTCTCGGTCGGGGTGTCCGACTCGGTCGGCGTCTCTGTCGGTGTGTCCGTGGGCGTCTCCGTCGGCGGCGACGTCGCCGTCGGCGCGTCAGTCGGACTGGCTGTCGGCGACTGCGTCGCCGTCGGGGTCGCCGCGTCGGTCGGTTCGGGGGTATCGGTCGAGTCGCCACCGCCCGGACAGCCCGCCAGCGACGTCACGAACGCCAGTCCGGTCGCCCCGAGCAGCCGACGACGCGACACCCGTTCGCGTCGCGGCCGCACGGTTTCCGTTCCACCTTCGGAATCCACACCATCCACCGCAGGGGGGTTCTCACCCTTGTCGCTCTCCGGCATGGTCCGTTGGTTCGAAGATGAGGGATTAAATATTTCGGTGGGGGATACCACGGCACGCACCACCCCTCGAAAACACCTCTATCAGCCGCTCTCGGGCCAATAATATCGATGCTGAGGGTCTGTCGATCGGTCGATCTCGACTTGCGCCACGCTACCGACACGATCACTCAGCGGCCCATTCCCTCGCCTGACACGATTGTCAGTTTTTCATAGTGAATTCAGCTGGACGAGGCGCTACCCGGGCTGTCTCCCCTATCTCCGCTTCTCACCCGTACGACCACGCAAAATCGTTTAGTCACTGACTGGTTATTAATTCCATTACTACATATGAGTTTTGTCATATACTCTTTCGAGGCGGATCTCGTTGCGAGAGTGTTGCGACCGGACTCCGCCGTATCACAGCGTCGGCCGAGCCGATTGTAGCGAGAGACTGGTACGAATCTACCGGAAATTGTGGACAAACATCCTACGATATTGTATATATTGTGCCAATCGTTTCACCCACCACGACAACTGGAAGTCGAGACCTGCCCGTCGGCACCGCCCAGACCTCGACGACACCGAGTAACGTGGGAGTTACTCACAAACGAATCGACTGGTCTATTTCGGAGTAGATGTAGTGATCTATCATTCACAATATGGCACTACCCGCCGTCTGCCGCGGCGGGACAGATCCCCATCCCCACCCAGAGAACGAAGTGAAGATACCGAGATGCTGTTCACGATAAGTAAATAATTGGTATTTCAACATTTTCGGGCGCGCGCTGTGTTGGCGAGAGTTCGAGTCGCAGTACTCAATGAGCGTAGATCTGAGTCGCAGTTCTCAGGGAACCTGAATCCGGGTCGTGGCCTCCAGCAAATGACGACCGGGTCGCAACTCCGAGCGGTCGATCGCGGGACCGCGCTCACTCGACCCGCAGTCGATACGATCGGCCGGCCGTCGCAGTGAAGGCGACGGTGTCACTTGATTCGCGTGCGAGTTCGACCGGTTCCCCCTCGGCAGTCTCGACGCTGTCGACGGTCACGTCTTCGGTTCTGACTCGACATCGGCCGTCGATCGTCGCGTCGACGGTCGCCTCGTCGAGTGTGCCGTCTGTCCAGGAGAACGACACTTCGTAGCCACCGCGCGCCCTGAGTCCCGAGACGGAACCGTTCGACCAGGCCGGCGGGAGCGCGGGGAGCAGGTGGATCGCGCCGTCGTGACTCCCGAGCAGGGCCTCGGCGATACCGGCCGCGCCGCCGAAGTTACCGTCGATCTGGAAGGGGGGATGGGAGTCGAAGAGGTTGTCGTAGGTCGATTCGACGAGGAGTTTCCGGAGGCTGTCGCCGACGCGTTCACCGTCCCCCAGACGTGCGAACAGACAGATCGCCCAGGCACACGACCACCCGGTGTAGCCGCCGCCGTGTTCCAGCCGTCGCTCCAGCGCCGTCCGGACCGCCTCGGTCAGTTCGGGGTCTTCGGTCGGCGTGACCTCCGACCCGGGATAGAAGCCGACGAGGTGGGAGACGTGGCGGTGGCCCGGGTCGACCTCCTCGTAGTCGGTGAGCCACTCCTGGAGCTGTCCGTGCTCGCCGACCTGGAGCGGCGGCAGTCGCTCGCGCGCCGCCGCGAGGTCGGCGGCGAACTCGGCGTCGCGGTCCAGCGCCTCTGCGGCCTCGATACAGTGGGAAAACAGAGACCGCGCGAGCAGGACGTCCATCGTCGGCATCACGCAGACAGTCGCCTCCTGGCCGTCCGCCGTGCGATACTGGTTCTCGGGCGAGGACGACGGCGCGGTCACGAGCCACTCCTCGTCCGGGTGCTCGACGAGGTAGTCGAGCATGAACTCGGCGGCGCCGCGGAGGAGCGGATACACCTCGGCGAGCGTCTCCTCGTCGCGGTCGAAGGCGTAGCGCTCCCAGAGGTTCTCACAGAGCCAGGCCGCCCCCATCGGCCAGAACCCCCAGTGGGCGTCGACAGTCTGGACCGCCGTCGCCCAGATGTCGGTGTTGACGTGGGCGGTGTACCCCTCGCAGTCGTAGTACTCGCGAGCGGCCTCGCGTCCCGAGTCGCGCAGTCTGTCCACAAAGGAGACGAGCGGGTCGACGCACTCGGCGAGGTTCGCCACTTCGGCGTGCCAGTAGTTCATCTCCAGGTTGACGTCCAGCGTGAAGTTCGCGTCCCACGGTGGGTGGTACTCCTCGTTCCAGACCCCCTGGAGGTTGGCCGGCTGACACCCCGGTCGCGAACTCGCCATGAGGAGGTATCGGCCGTACTGGAAGTACAGCGCGGCCAGGTCGGGGTCCTCGGCCCCCGCTCTGAACGCCGCGAGCCGGTCGTCGGTCGGTTTCGCCACCGGTTCTCCCAGGTCGATCGATACCCTGTCGAACAGTGCCCGGTGGTCGTCGACGTGGCGCGATTTGAGGTCCTCGTAGGCGGTGTCACGCACCGCGTCCAGCGTCTCCTCGCAGTGGCTGGTCGGGTCCGTCTCGTCGAAATCAGTCGCGCCGGCGAAGACGACCGTCAGCGCGTCCGCGTCGCTGACTTCGAGCGCGCGCCGCGGGTGGTCCTCGCCCTCGACGCCGGAGAGGGTGCCGCCCTCGGGTCTGACGAGCGCGCGCCCCTCGAAGCGGACCCCCCACCCGCCCGGGCCGGCGTCCTTGTCGACCGTGTCGGGCAGGTCGGGGATGTCCACGTCGGGCAGGTCGAGCACCTGCCCGCGCAGGACGAGTTCGTCGTCGACCGCGCCCGCCCGTGCTTCTCGCTCGCGGTCGAGTCTGACGGTCGCGTTCACGCCACCCGGTTCCTCGGAGACGACGCGCACCACGACCACCTCGTCGGCCGCCGAGGCGAAGTACTCACGAGCGTACCGTCTGTTCCCGACCGAGTAGGCGACGCGAGCGACGCCGTCACGCAGGTCCAGTTCCCGATGGTATCCCGTCACCTGGTCGTGGCCCGGTTGCTCGAGAAGGAGGTCACAGAACGGCTGATACGGCCTGATATCGGGCGGGTCGCCGAGCATGTGCTCGTTACAGAGCGCCTGTGCCCGCTCGACGTCGCCGTCGAACAGGCGTTGGCGAATCTCGGGGAGATGTTCCGCGGCACCTTCGGCCACGCGGTCGACGTTCCCGCCCGCCCAGAGCGTCTCCTCGTTGAGCTGGACCCGTTCACGCTCCAGATCGCCGCGAACCATCGCGCCCAGTCGGCCGTTGCCGAGAGGGAGCGCGTCGACCCACTCGTCGGCGGGTTCGTCGTACCACAACACGGGGACGGCGCCGTCTGACATGCCCGTTCCAAGACCCGCCTGCAAGTTATATCCCTCGGGCGCAGTCGAGCCCGCTCGGGACACGAACAGCTACCGGTCCCGGAGAGAGGGTTCGCGGACGGCCCGCTTTTGACCGTGGCCCACGCACGGACCGTATGGACCTCTCCGTCCCGACGCGGTTCGACGAACGCGACTGGGAACGACCGGTAGACCAACCGCTACGGCTTGCGGTCGTCGGTCTCGGCTGGTTCGGCCGCGACATCGCGATCCCCGGTATCGAGCGGGCCGACTACTGCGAACTCGGCGCCGTCGTCAGCGGCGACCGGGAGAAAGCCAGGCGAGTCGCCGCGGAGACCGGCGCCGACCGGGCGCTCACCTACGACGAGTACGCGGCCGGAGACGGGACCGACGTCTACGACGCGGTGTACGTCGTCACGCCGAACGCGCTCCACCTGCCCCACGTCGAGACCGCCGCCGCACACGGCAAACACGTGATCTGCGAGAAACCCCTGGAGGCCACTGCGGACCGGGCGCGCGACGTCGTCTCTGTCTGTGAGGAAGCCGGCGTGGCGCTGATGACCGCCTACCGGATGCAGGCGACCCGCTCGGTGCGGTGGGTTCGCGACCGGATCGGGGCCGGCGTCGTCGGCGACCCGGTCCAGGTCCACGGGGAGTTCTCCTTCGACCTGCTCGCGGACGGCGACCCCGACCAGTGGCGCCTCGACCCGGACCTGGCCGGCGGTGGCGCGCTCGTCGACATCGGGGTCTACCCGCTCAACACCGCGCGGTTCCTCCTCGACGCCGACCCCGTCGCCGTCAGCGCCGAGACCACCGAGAACCCGCCGCACTTCGACGGCGTCGACGAACACGTCGCCTTCGAGCTGTCCTTCCCCGACGGGGTGACCGCCTCGTGTACGGCGAGTTATGGCGCGGGCGCGGCGAATCGACTCTCGGTTCTCGGCACGGAGGGTCGGATCGTCCTCGAACCCGTCTTCGAGGTGGACGCTGACCGGACGATCACGGTCGAACGGGACGGCTCGACCGTGGCGGTCGACGCCGCTGAACCCCCGGAGATCGACGAGGAGTTCGACTACTTCGCGACGGGCGTGCTGTCTGACATGGCGATCGAACCTGACGGTCCGGACGGCGTGGCCGACGTCGAGGTGATCGAGGCGGTCTACGAGGCCGCCGAGTCCGGGCGCCGGGTGTCGCTCGCCGAGCGCTGATCCCACTGCGAGGGCCGCGAGTCGGCGCAGTGGCCGCGAGCGGTGACGGACGCGCAGTGAGAAAAGCCTAAGCGCCTGCCCGAGAGTCAGTCACCCCATGGCGATAGAAGAAGTCACGGCTGAGTCCGACGGTCCGCTGTTCGAGACCGGCCGGGGCCGCCTCAAGTTGCAGGTGTTCGCGTCGAACATCGTGCGGACGGTGTACACGCACGGTTCGATACCGGAGCCCGAGAGTCCGATGGTCGTCAGTCAGACGCCCAGCGAGGACTGGGACCTGGTCGAACGCGACGACGCGGTCGAACTCGTCACCGACGACCTGCGCGTCGAAGTCGACCGTGACACGGCGGCGATCACGTGGCGCGACGGCGACGGGAGCCGACTGGTCGGCGAACCCGACGACGGCGGGAAGTCGGTGACGCCGGTCGATCCCGAGGACCTCACAGTGGGTGACAGCGAGGTGGCGACCCCCCGTGAATCGCTCGACTGCGAGGCCTACTCGACGCGTCTGGACCTCGAATTCGCCGACGACGAGGCGCTCCTGGGACTGGGCCAGCACGACGGCGGCGTCGCCGACTACCGCGGCGAGTCCCAGCTGCTCTACCAGGGCAACACGAAAGTCGCGATGCCGGCGCTGCTGTCGACGCGCGGGTACGGAATGATCTGGAACACGGGGTCGTTGACGACGTTCCGTGACGACGCCGAGGGGAGCTACGTCTGGACCGAATGCGACGACGCCCTCGACGTCTTCTTCGTCGCCGGCGAGGACCCCGACGAGGTCGTCGCGGGCTTTCGCGAGGTGACCGGCGAGTCGACGCTGTTCCCGAAGTGGGCCTACGGCTACGTCCAGTCCAAGGAGCGCTACGAGACGGGCGAGGAACTGGTCGACGTTGTCTCGGAGTACCGCGACCGCGAGATCCCCATCGACTGCATCGTCCAGGACTGGCAGTACTGGCCCGACACCACCGACGACGACCCGAACTTCGAGGAGTGGGGCGGGCCGCCCGGCGACTGGGGCCGCTGGGGCGAGAAGAAGTTCCACCCGGAGCGCTACCCCGACCCGACCGCGACCATCGACGAACTCCACGAGCGCAACGTTCGCCTGATGATCTCCATCTGGCCGAACATGCTCGCCGGCGACAACTACGACGAGATGCGGGAGGCGGGACACATCCTCGACGACGAGGACGTACCCGCCCCGGGCAACGAGCAGCGCTACTACGATGCCTTCTCCGACGAGGCTCGCGATATCTACTGGCGCCAGGCCAGACAGGGGCTGTTCGACCACGGCGTCGACGCGTGGTGGTGTGACTCGACGGAGCCGTACGACCCGACGTGGACGTTGCCGACCGAACCCGACACGTTCCGTCTTGCGAAACACACCACCGACGCGTTCAAACACGTCCTCGATCCGGGCTATCTGAACACCTACTCGATCCACCAGGCGAAGGGGATGTACGAGGGCCAGCGCGCGGCCACCGACGACAAGCGCGTGCTCAATCTCACCCGGAGCGGCTACCCGGGACAGCAGCGCTACGGCGCGATCACGTGGTCGGGCGACATCGAGGGGACCTGGGAGCGCTACCGCACGCAGATCGCCGACGGCCTGCAGTTCACCGCGACGGGCAACCCGAAGTGGACGCTGGACATCGGCGGCTTCTTCGTCCACGACGGCTTCTCGTGGATCACCGACGGCGACTACGACGACGGCCACGAGGACGAGGGCTACCGCGAACTGTACGTCCGGTGGTTCCAGTACGGCGCCTTCCTGCCGATGTTCCGCTCGCACGGCACTGACACGCCCCGCGAGATGTGGCGCTTCGGCGAACCCGGCGACCGCACCTACGACACCCTCGTGACGTTCGACCACCTCCGGTATCGGCTGCTTCCCTACATCTACTCGCTCGCGGGCTGGGAGACCCACCGCGACTACACGATGTACCGCCACCTCGCGCTGGAGTTCCCCGAGGACGAGGGCGTCCACGACGTCGCCGACCAGTTCATGTTCGGTCCCGCGGTCATGGCCTGTCCGGTCACCGAACCGATGTACTACGGGCCCGACTCCGAACCGCTCCCCGAGAAAGCGGAGAGTCGCGACGTCTACCTCCCCGAGGGGCAGGCGTGGTACGATTTCTGGACGGGCGAGCGCTACGAGGGCGGCCAGACTATCGCCGCCGACGCGCCGCTGGAGAAGATGCCCGTGTTCGTCAGAGCGGGGAGCGTCGTGCCGATGGGGCCGAAAGTCGAGCACACCGGCGAGCAGGCAGAGGCCCCGTGGCAGGTCCGGGTCTATCCCGGCCGTGACGGGGAGTTCGACGTCTACGAGGACGCCGGCGACGGCTACGACTACGAGGACGGCGCCTACAGCGTGACGCCGCTGTCCTGGGACGATGCCGCGAGCGAGTTCACCGTCGGCGACCGCGAGGGGTCGTTCCCGGAACTCGTCGAAGAACGCGATATCGAGGTGGTCGTCGTCGGCGAGGACGGGAGCGGGACCGGCGTCGAACGCACAGACCCCGACGCGACCGTCGCCTACGACGGTAACGAGACGAGCGTCACCGTCGACCGGTAACCCGACCCCCCAGTTCTCACCCGGCGAATCACGCCGGTTGCCGTATCTTCACCTGATTCACCGCCGAACGAACTGTATGGAAACAGCCGACACCGCGGCGGATTCGGACGCGACGCCGACCGTCCTGGCGACCGACATCGGAAGCGACGTCGACGACACGTGGGCGCTGGCGCAGTTGCTCCGCACGCCCGAACTGGACCTCGAACTCGTCCTCACGGAGACCGGCGAGGCGGCCTACCGCGGATCCGTCGCGGCCAAACTGCTGGAGCGGGCCGACAGGTCCGACGTACCGGTCGGCCTCGGCGTGGACTTCGGCGAGATGGACGACGACGAGCGCCACCAGGGCCCGTGGGTCGAGAACTACGACATCGGCGACTATCCCGGAACGGTTCACGACGACGGCGTGGCCGAGTTCCGGCGGCTCGTCGACGAGGCCGACGAGCCGGTCACCGTCGTCTCCATCGGGCCGACGCCGTCGCTGGCAGCGGCGCTCCAAGACGACCCCGAAATCGCCGAATCCTGCCGGTTCGTCGGGATGCAGGGAAGTTTCTATCTGGGGTACGACGGCGACGAGGAGCCAAGCGCCGAGGCAAACGTGCGGATCGACCCCGACGCGTTCCGGGCGGTCCTCGACGCGCCGTGGCGGGACGTGCTTCTGACGCCGCTCGACACCTGCGGGCTCGTGACGCTCACCGGCGATCGGTACAACAGGGTGTGGCGGTCGACCGACGACCCGCTCGTCCGGAGCGTTATCGAGAGCAACTGCGTCTTCGCGCCGCGGGTGCCGTGGTGGCCCTACGAGGATTTCACGCGGCAATCATCGACGCTGTTCGATTCCGTGGCAGTCTACCTCGCCGTCGACGAGTCGTTCGTCGAGACCCGAACGGAGAGATTCGACGTGACCGACGACGGCTTCACTGAGCCCGACTCCGACGGCGAGTTCGAGGCCCGAATCGCCCTCGAGTGGCGCGACCTGAACGCGTTCGAGGCGTACCTGGTGGACGTCCTCCTCGAAGCCTGAGCGACGCGGACCGTCCAGACCACCACAGAGGTGCAGAAACGGGATGTGGAAAACCGTGAGAAGGGACGGGCGGCGATTTCAGGCTGTCCACTCGGTGTTCGAGCCGTCCGCGACGTCGGTGATCGTCTGACTCACGAGGACACTCCCACTGCCGTCGAGCGCTTCGACGGTAATCTCGTAGGTGTCGTCCTCCGTGCCGCCGGCCGAGAACGAAACCGTGCCGACCGGGGTGCTACTGGACGATTTCGTTCCGTTCGCCCAGGTGTTGGTCTGGTCGGCGAAGGTCACCTCGACGTGGTCGACGCCGCTGCCGGAACTCAGCTCGTACTCGAGGCTGTACTCGCAGTTGTTCCACTTCGTCGTGTCCGTCAGCGTGATGCGCTGGACACTCACGGCGCCTCCGCCGCCGCCGGAGTCGCTGCTCGTCGACGCCGTGACGGTGTTGCTGGCGGCGGATTCGTTGCCGGCGCCGTCGACGGCGGTCACGGAGAAGTCGTAATCCATCCCCCCGGAGAGGCCGCTGACCGTCGCCGCCGTCGTCCCTGCGGAGACTTGCTGGTCGACGGTCCCGTCGACGTAGACGTTGTAGTAGTTCAGGCCACTCCCGCCGGTGTCGCTCGCCGCGCTCCAGGAGAGATCGACCGAGGACGTGCTCGCGCCGCTCTGTGAGAGGTTCGACGGGGCGGTCGGTGCTGTGGTGTCTTCGGAGCCACCGCCACCGCTGCCGCCGTCGGCGTAGTCGGCCAGCCACTGCTTGATGAACCAGCCGTGCTGTTCCTGGTTGTCCTTCAGCGTCCACGGTTCGCCGGCACCAGTCCCCGGCGAATCGAACATCGACGGCGCCCACGTGTCGTCGAACGCCCACGCGAACCACCCCATGTTGTCGTAGGAGTCGGCCCACTCGCGGAACGGTTCGCCCCACTCCGTCGTCGTCCCGTACTCGACGTTCTCGGAGAACTCCTCGTCGGGGTCCCAGCCGAACTCGGAGATGATGACCGGAACGTCGTTCGCCGGTGCGCCGTACTCGGAGTCGAACTCCGAGGGCTGGCCGTTCTCCGGGTAGATATGCCCGGAGTAGATGAGATTGTCACCGGTGAAGGGGTGTGCGGGCGCGAACTGCGTCTCGGAGGTCCAGTCCGGCGACCCGATGATGATCGGCGTCTCGGGCGCGTTGTCGCGAATCAGGTCCACCCAGGGCTGGGCGGTGTCACGCCAGAGGAGCCACGAGTCCTCGCGACCGTTCACGTCGTCGGCGGCGGACCCCTACGTCGACCACCAGTTCGGCAGCGTCGGTTCGTTGAACAACTCGAACAGGACGTGCTCGTCGTCGGCGAACTCGGGGGCGACAGCACCCCAGAAATCTCGCAGGAGGTCGTCCGTCGGAACGTCCCACTTGAACCCGAGTCCGTCTTTCGTCTCGGCACACCCGTCCGCGACCATACCTTCCGCGTGAGCCTCAACCTCGACGTACGGTCGGATGAGGTGGAAGTCGATGGCCGCGTACACGCCCTGGTCGGCGAGGAAGTCGACCGCCGGACGGAGCAGGTCGTTTACCACGTAATCCATGCCGTAGTCGTGGACGGCCCACTCCGTGACAGGCAGACGGATGACGTCGGTGTGCCAGTCGTCCGCAGTCGCCATCCCGAGAACCTCCGTGATACTCTTCGGATGTGTCTGTTCCAGATAGTTCAGCCCCGAGGGGGAGACGCCCCGGAGCGTCACCGCGTTCCCGTCCGGGTCACGGATCCACTTGCCGTCCGTGTGAAGTCGCGGTGTCGCCGCACTCACTGTCCCCGTCGCGCCGAGGCCAGCGACCGCGAGCGCTCCCAATCCCGCCCCGGTCGTCTTCAACAGCGTCCGGCGAGTCGTCCCACCGTTCGAATCACTCTGTCTGTCACTGCCGTCCCAGTCCACCCTACTGTGGGAATTGCTGTCGAATGGCATTGCGACTCCGATATTAACCAGGCAGATGATAATAGTGTTTATTACCCTACCATAACCCCACATCCTATTATAAGTATAATAAATTTACATTTCCGCAGTCGCACGCTCCCTGTCGAAGTCGAACCCTCTCTGTCGAGATTGTCTGTCTGCGTCGGAACGCGGGCCGGTCCGGCGTGAGGAACCCCTGTGCTCTTGTGGCCCGGGGACAGAGACTCTGGCATGCAGTTCGACTGGATGGTCCAATGCTATGCAGGTGCCGGAGTCCACAGAGACACGCCGCTGCTCGACGAGGTAGACCGGGAGACGGTGATGGCGGGGGCGGACGCCGCCGTCGACGCGGGACTCGAAGGGCTCTGGGCGCCCGACCACTTCATGCTCGGGCCGAAACACCAGGAGTTCGAGGTCTGGACGCTCCTCTCGGCGCTGGCCGAGCGGACGAGCGGGACCGGCGTGGACCTCGGACCGCTCGTCGGCTCTATCACCTACCGGAATCCCGCGCTGCTGGCGAAGATGGTGACGACAGTCGACCACCTCTCCGGCGGGCGCGCACGTGTGGGTCTGGGCTGTGGGTGGCACCGCGAGGAACACGAGGCCTACGGGTTCGAGTTCCCGCCGGTCAACACGCGGATCGACATGCTCGAGGAGGGGTTGCAGGTCCTGAAGGCGATGTTCACCGAGGTGGAACCGGACTTCGTCGGTGACCACTACGAGATAGAAGACGCGTTCAACGAACCGAAACCGCTGCAGGATCCCCACCCGCCGATCGTCGTCGGCGGCGCCGGGCCCAGAATGCTCCGGGTCGCCGCGAGACACGCCGACGAGTGGAACGTCGAAATCTCAGGCCGCGCGCGCGGCAAACCGATCGAGTTCAAGGCCCGCAAGTTCGACGAGTACCTCCGCGAGGAAGGGCGAGACCCGGACGACGTCGAGCGGTCGTGGCTCGCGCACGTCCTCGTCCGGGAGGACGAGGCCGAACTCGAGGCGCTCTGTGAGGAGATCTTCCCGCTGCCGTGGGGCGAGGAGGAAGACGTCGACGACCAGCTGTCCGACCCGGCGGAGGCCCGCGAGAAGGGCGATTTCCTGATCGGTACCCCGGCCGAGGTGGCCGGCCAGATCGAACGAGTCCGGGAGCTGGGGTTCGACAAGCTCCAGCTCATGTTCCTCGATTTCCCCGATACGACCGGAATGGAGGTATTCGGGGACGAAGTGGTACCGCAGTTCGACTGATCCGCTCACGCTGTGACACGGCCGAGCGACTCACGGGCCAGCGCTGACACGGGTGAGCTTTTCCGGTTGGCCAACGGCCTTAGGCGGCGCCGCCGTCGCCCGTGTATGGACGCGACAACGGTGACAGTCTGGAACGAGTTCGTCCACGAACAGGAGAGCGACGTCGTCAGCGACGTGTACCCCGACGGCATCCACGAGACCATCGCGGCCGCCCTGGAAGACCACGGCTTCGAGACGCGGACGGCGACGCTCCAGGAAGCGGAACACGGGCTGACCGAAGCGGTTCTCGACGACACGGACGTCCTGACGTGGTGGGGCCACGCCGCCCACGACGAGGTGGACGACGAGGTAGTCGAGCGCGTCAAATCGCACGTCCTCGACGGGATGGGACTGCTCGTGCTCCACTCGGCGCACTTCTCGAAGATCTTCCGGTCGCTGATGGGGACGACCTGCGGACTGAAGTGGCGCGAGGCCGCCGAGCGCGAGCGACTGTGGGTGGTCGAACCGAGCCACCCGATCGCCGAGGGGATCGACGACTGCATCGAACTCGAGGAGGCGGAGATGTACGGCGAGCGCTTCGATATCCCCCAGCCCGAGACGCTCGTGTTCAACTCCTGGTTCGAGGGCGGTGAAGTGTTCCGCTCGGGGTGTACCTACCGCCGCGGCGCGGGGAAGATCTTCTACTTCCGACCCGGTCACGAAACCTATCCGATCTATCACGACGAGGAGATCCAGCGCGTGCTCGCAAACGGCGTCGAGTGGGCGGCCCCGAGCGACGACCGAGCGACGTCGTCGGGCGGCAATGCCGAACCGCGCGAGGAAATCGATACGAGCGACGAGCGCACGGTCCACTGACCGGCGCTCGGACCTACTTTCTCGGGTGGACCTCGGCTCCCTCGTCGTCTTCCTCGAGTCTGCCGAAAAATTCCGGACCCAGCCGCCAGTTGAAGTAGACGGTCCACCCGGCTGCGAGGAAGACCACGAACGACACCGAGACGGGTGTCAGCGGCGGTCGGCCCCCGGTACCGACACTCATCCCCGTGACCAGCACCCCCATGTTGTACACGAACAGCGTGACGTGCCGCGCTTCGATGTTGATGTCCATGTCCTCGGTACGGGGGCCAACTCTCAAAGAACTGGCGTTCCGGCGGGCCCATCTTCCGAACTATCGAGCGACCGTCGCTCCCCCGATGAAAAGAGTTAACACGCCGACATCGGATGTGCGCCCGTAGCATGAAACGGAGAACCTTCCTCCGGACAGGCATCGCCGCGTCCGTGGCGGGCCTGGCGGGGTGCCCCGGTGGTGGCGGGGACGACACGCCGACGAACGCGGAGAGTGGTACAGACGCGGAGACACCGACGCCGACGGAGATGGCAACGGCCAGTCCGGCACCGACCGCGACGCCCCCCGAGACGACCGACCAATCGACGTCCACGCTGGGGGAGACGAGCGCGCTCCCGCGCCTCCGGACCGACGGGTCGTGGGTCGTCACCGAGGACGGCGAGCGGTTCACGCCCCGGGGCGCCAACGTCATCGAACCGCTGTTCGGACACCGAAACGAGACCAACCGCGGCGGGACCTACGAGGACACGCTCGAGATGGCGATCGACCCCGAGCGGGCGTGGTACAACAACATCGTCCGACTGCCCATCACGACCTGGGGGATCGACCAGATCGGCTACGAGGAGTACGCGACCCGGTTCGTCGACCCGACCGTCGAGCGCTGCCGGAAAGCCGGCGTCTACGTCATCGTCGACTACCACATCATTCAGGACTGGCAAAACGAGGAGGTCCATCAGGGCGTGCGGGAGTTCTGGGACTTCTTCGCGCCGCGCTACGCCGACCACAACAACGTCCTCTACGAGTTCTGGAACGAACCGCAGAACCCGGCGGACAACACGCTGGAGAACTGGAACGCCTGGAAAGAGGTCGCCCAGCCGCTCGTCGACCGGATCAGGGAGGACGCCCCGGAGACGCCGATCATCGTCGGGTCGCCGGGGTGGACCTCGCTGACGAAGTGGGCCGCCGAGAGCCCCTTCGAGGGGGAGAATTTGGTCTACGCCGGCCACATCTACCCCGGCGACGGCAAGACGGCCGAAGCGCTGGACCCCGAGTACGGCGCGCCCGCCGAGGAGGTCCCGGTGATGATCACCGAGTGGGGCTTCGACGGGACCGGCGACGTCCAGCCCGGAACGAAGTCGAACTTCGGCGAGCCGTTCCGCGAGTGGCTCGACGGCCGCGAGAACATCGGCTGGACGGCCTGGTGTCCCGACTCCCACTGGCACCCGACGATGCTCGACTACGACCACAATCCCACCGGCGGCGAACTGTTCCACGGCCGCTTCGTCAAGCGCTGGCTGGCCGAGGCGCGCGCGGAGAACGTCCCCGATGGCCTCCAGCTCGAGGGTGCCGACTACTAGGAACCGATCGACATCGTCGGCCCGTCGGAACCCGGAAACCCGACGGTGTCGGAAAACGACGACGGGACGGTCACGGTCGCGTGGGACCAGACGACCGACAACCGCCATCGCGTGATGCACTACAACGTCTACGTTGACGGCCAGATCCGCAAACAGATCGACACGATCGTGCTCCTCAAGGAGGCCGAACCCGACGACGCGTTCACGCGGACCGACCTGCGCTTCGAGACGACCCTGGAAGGGTTCGTGCCCGGCAACACCTACGAGATCGGCGTCTCGGCGGTCGACAGCCTGAGTCACGAGTCGGCGGTCGGCGGCCCGGTCGAGTACGCCCCCGGCGGGTCGCTCGATATCCACGCCGAAATCCCGCATGTCGACACCGCGCCGTCGATCGACGGTCAGGTCGACGACGGCTACGGCGCGTCGTCGCTCCACGAGTTCCAGCACGTCGTTCGCGGGAGCGTCGACGGCGAAGACGACCTGGGCGGGGGGTGGCGAGCCGTCTGGGACGAGGAGGCGCTGTACGTGCTCCTCGACGTCGTCGACGACCAGAAATCGGTTGACTCCGACATCGTCTACGAGGACGACTGCGTCGAAGTGTACGTCGACGGCGACAACTCCAAACGGCCCAACTACGACTGGGCGAACGACTTCCAGCTCCAGTACGTCCGCGGGACCGACCGGATGGCGGGGATCGAACCGACCGATGTCGGCGAGGACTACGCCTGGCAGGATACCGACGACAGCTACCACTTCGAAGTCGCGCTCCCGTGGTCGGCCCTCGCGCCGAACGCGGCGGTCGAACCCGGCCACGTCATCGGGTTCGACGCACACGTCAACGACGACGACACCGGCGGGAGCCGCGACGGTAAGGTGAACTGGCACAACGAAGCGGACAACGCCTGGGACAACCCCTCCGTCCTGGCCAACGTCAAACTCGTCGAGTAGACGCCCCGCTCGGCGTCCCGGTTCTTTCTTCGGATCCGTCTCGACGTTCTCTGACACGGCCAGTCGGACGCTACATCCGACACCTTGTTCTGTAATACAGAAGATATGGTCGTAGAAGAGAACAACATTCCAGAAATACATGGAAACTCACTGGCCGTCAGCGCCCGCATGATTACAACTGTACAACTGTAATTTCTCGTCCGTCTCTCTCCGGAACCGACGTTTACATCCGCTGGGACGTAATATCTTGATAATTGTCAACAGCCCACGCGCGGTTCCAGACCTTCGCCAGCGAGCGAGGAATACAGAATGTCGCTCTGTATTTCTCTACTACAGTTCTGCAGAAAGTGGTGGAGGTGTGGTGGAGGCGAACGGTGGTCCGGAAATCGGTTCGGTTCGCCCCGCCGATGTCGCGGTTCGGCTGTCCTCAGGGCTGTCGCGGTTCGGCTGTCTCCAGGTCTGTCGCGGTTCGGCTGTCCCTGGGACATTCCCAATTGGAGCCAGTCCCTCGAAGGTCACTCGGTGGGGTCGAACCCGAGGTCACCGGCTTCGACCATCGCTTCGAGCGGGTTGTCGTCGATTTCGAGGGGGAACTCGACGCGGCCGCGGCGGCGGGCGGACTCCCAGACGCCGAAGATGATCTCCGTAGCGTCGAGCGCGTTCGCTGCGTCCAGTTCGGAGGGCTCGCCGGTGTCGACGCCCTCGACGACGTCCGCGATGGCACGGTGGATGTAGACGTCGTCGTGGAGGCCCTCGTCGTCGGTGTCGAGGGACTCCCAGCCGTCGCCGTCGCGGCGGATCCGGAGCACGCCGTCGTCCTGGTCGTGGGCGCCGACCTCGATGACGCCCTCGGTGCCGACGAGGCGGTTGTGACAGGCGATCGACGCCTCGCCGACGCCGGTCGTCGCGAGGCCGGTGATCCCGTTCTCGTAGGCCCACTGGACGACGGCGTGGTTCTCGTTGTGGGCGCCGAAGAAGACGTTCGGCTCGCGGTAGTCGATGCCTGCCAGCACCCACGCGGGGGTCGCCTGGTCGGTGTAGTAGTTCGAGAGGTCGAACGAGTGACTGCCGTAGTCGTAGACGTTGCTCGCCGCGAACTCGACGCGCTCCAGAGCGCCGATTTCGCCCGCGTCGAGCAGTTCCTTCGCCTTGCGGAAGGGGCGGCCGAACCGCCGCTGGTGATTGAACGTGAGGTGGACGTCCCGGCGTGTCGCCGCCTGGGCCATCCGCGTGGCGCCGCCGTAGGTCAGCGCCATCGGCTTCTCGCAGTGGACCGCCTCGACGACGCCGCTGCGGATGCAGTCGACGCTGATCGACTCGTGCAGCGCGGGCGGGACGCAGACGCTGACCACGTCCGGTTCGACCGCGGCGAGCATCTCGTTGTAGTCCTCGAAGACGCCGTCGTCGCCGATGTCGTACGCGTCGGCGAACGCCTCGGCGTTCTCCGGTACGATGTCCGCGACTGCGACGAGTTCGATCCCGTCTGTGGCCTCGTAGCCGTCTGCGTGGCTGTATCCCATCGCGAACCCGCTCGCCGAGGGGTTCTCGGGGTCCTCTCCGGCGCCGATGACCGCTGCCGTGTAGGTCATACCCCATAGAACGGCGAGTGCGACTAATAAGCTCCTTTCCCGGAAACAACCTCGGGAAGTTGCCGCTGTGAGCGCCGACGCGGGGTTAGACGTCCACCCACTCGCCGCGCTCGTCGCTCTCCTCGATGGCCGCGAGCAGTTCCTGCACGCGGTAGCCGTCCTCGAAGTCGGGCGAGTGGCTCTCGCCCGCGGCCGCCGCCGAGAGGAACTCGTAGTTCTCGTGGACGAACGTGTGTTCCCAGCCGATGATGTGGCCCGCCGGCCACCAGTGGTCGATGTACGGGTCGTCGGCTTCCGTGATGTTGATCGTCTGGAAGCCGCGATTCCCCTCCAGGAGGAGTTCGAGTTCGTTCAGCCGTTCGAGCGAGAACTTCAGGCTCCCCTTCGAACCGTTGATCTCGACGGTGTGGTCGTTCTTGCACCCCGTCGCGAACCGCGAGGCCTCGTAGGTGGCGATGGCGCCGTTCTCGAACTCGGCCTGGGCGGTGTAGGCGTCGTCGACGGTCACCTCGCGCGTCTCCGTTGACTCGCCGCCGCCCGACTCCAGCGACCCCTCGCCGCCGCCGGCCACGGGTCGCTCGTCGACGAACGTCTGGAGCTGTCCCGACAGCCGGGTGATGTCGCCGGCCCGGTCGCCGACGAGGAACTTCGTCAGGTCGATGGTGTGTGCGCCCAGATCACCGAGGGCGCCCGAGCCCGCGATCTCCTTCGAGTTGCGCCAGCTCCAGGGCGCGGTCGGGTCGACCAGCCAGTCCTGCAGGTACTGCCCGCGGACGTGGTGGATATCGCCGAGTTCGCCCGCGTCGATGAGGTTCTTCGCGTACTGGATCGCCGGGATGAACCGGTAGTTGAAGGCGATCCCCGCGGTCGCGTCGGACTCGCGAGCGGCGTCGCGCATCCGTTCGGCGTCCGCCTGAGTGTGCGCGAGCGGTTTCTCGCAGAAGACGTGCGTGTCCGCCTCCAGCGCGGCGATCGAGGGGTCGGCGTGGAGGTTGTTCGGTCCGAGGTTGTAGAAGACGTCGACCTCGTCGACGACGTCTTCCCAGTCGGTCGAAATGCGGTCGAAGCCGAGTCGGTCCGCCGCCTCCGCGAGCGCTTCCTCGTCGCGGCCGATCAGGACGTCTCGTTCGGTGGCCGGTGCCTCGGGGAAGAACATGGGTAGCCGCGCCAGCGCGTTCGAGTGGGCCTCGCCCATGAACCGGTAGCCGAGCATGCCGACGGAGAGGGGTTCGTCACTCATCGTGAACACCTCAGGCCCAGTAGGCGTCGCCGGGGGTGGTCTCGAACACGGAGCGCTGGAGGGCGTCGATCGCCTTCTCGAGGCCCTCGTTGGGCGAGGTCAGGGAGTCCTCGTGTTCGATCGACAGCGCGCCGTCGTAGTCGACCATTCGCAGTGTCGAAACGACGTCCTTCCAGAACTCCTCGCCGTGGCCGTAGCCGATCGATCTGAATAGCCACGAACGGTCTGGCTCTTCGGTGTAGGGCTCCGTGTCGAGGACGCCCTTCACGCGGCTGTTGGACTCGTAGACTTTGGTGTCCTTGGCGTGGAAGTGGTGGATTGCGTCGCGTTCGCCCAGAAACCGGATCGCCTCGGTGATGTCGATGCCCTGCCAGAACAGGTGCGATGGGTCGAAGTTCGCGCCGATCCGCTCGTTCGTGGCCTCCCGGAGTTCCATCATGCCGGTCGGCTCGTAGACGAGCATGTTGGGGTGCATCTCGATGGCGACGTCGACGCCGTGGTCGGCGGCGTGCTCCGCGAGGTCCGACCAGTACTCCGTCGCCACGTCCCACTGGTACTCGTGCGCGTCGAGGTGTTCGCCCGGCCAGGGCGCAGTCACCCAGTTTGGCACCTCGTCGTCGGGGCCGCCGGCCGGCAGGCCCGAGAAACAGGTGACCGCGTCGACGCCGAGCTGGTCGGCCAGTGTTATGGCCTCCCGGAGTTCGGTGTCAGCGCGGGTCGCGCGCTCCTCGTCGGGGTGGAGCGGATTGTTGTGTGTCGCCAGCGCGGAGACGTACATCCCGTGCTCGTCGAGCAGGTCCTGCAGGTCGGACTGTGCGTCCTCGTCGTCGAGGTACTCGTCGCGCGGGAGGTGGTCGTCGCCGACGAACCCGCCACAGCCGAGTTCGACCGCGTCGACACCTTCGCCGTCGAGATACGCGAGGGCATCGGAGAGCGATTCGCCGCCGAGTGCAACCGTGAGCACACCTACGTCCATGTTTACTGTTGGCACAGGGAACCCGCAAAAACCCTTGTGTTCCGGCGCAGTGTGCCGGATGACCGGTCCGACGATCCGGTGTGGGACCCGAAACTGACACTCGTGACAGTTTTCCCGGCACGTTTAAATACGGCCACTCCGTGTGGTTACAGCATACAGAATGAGGTACTTCAGCGTCACTCGAGGGGGCAAACAGCGGTTGGTCGCGTCGGACGGCGACACAGCGTACGACCTCTCGAGCGCTCCCGGTGGCCCGGAGACGGTATCGGACCTCCTGACGAGCGGCGACGACGACGAACTGGACCTGGACGCGCTCGCGGAGAGGTTCGTCGACGACGCCGCGACGGTCAGTGTCGCGACGGACGACCTCGCCGCGCCCGTGCGGCCGCCGGAAGTGTGGGCCGCGGGTGTCACCTACGAGATAAGCGAGGAGGCCCGCCAGGAGGAAAGCGACAAGCCGGACGTGTACATCGACGTCTACGACAGCGAACGCCCGGAGATATTCTTCAAGGCCACGCCCAGTCGGACGGTCGGCCCGGGCGACGCTGTCGGGATCAGAAGCGATTCGACCTGGGACACGCCCGAACCCGAACTCGGCGTCGTCCTCTACAGGGGGGACGTGGTCGGATTCACGATCGGCAACGACATGAGCAGTCGGTCGATCGAGGGGCAGAACCCGCTGTATCTGCCGCAGGCGAAGGTGTACGACCGCTGTTGCTCGCTCGGACCCTGCGTGGCGTCGCTCGACGAGGTCGAGGACCCGCACAGCCTCGAGATGAGGATGCAGATCCACCGCGACGGTGACGTCGTCTACGACGGGATGACCAACACCGACCAGATGGTCCGGACGTGCGAGGAACTCGCGTCGTACCTGCTGCGTCACAACGTCGTCCCTGACCTGACGGTGTTGCTCACCGGGACTGCCCTCGTTCCGGACGGTGACTTCACCCTCCAGGAGGGCGACGAGGTCGAAATCCACATCGAGGACATCGGTACGCTCCGGAACCCGGTCACGAGAGTGTAGGCGACGCCTAACCGATTTCTGAACGACTGTTCTATGGTGGGGAACGATTAAGACAACGCGGCTACAGAGACGTGGATATGGGGGACCAGCCACGAAACTCGGTCAAGTCGGTCGAACGGACGTTCCGAATCATCGGAGGGCTACAGGAGCTAGACGGGGCGGGCGTGACGGAACTCGCGAACCACCTCGGCCTCCCCAAGAGCACGGCGCACAACTACCTGAGCACGCTCGAGAACCAGGCGTACGTCGTCAAAGAGGACGACCAGTACCGCGTCGGTCTCCGGTTTCTCGAACACGGGGCCTTCGCCCGGAACCAGTCGCCCATCTTCGAAGTCGCGCGCCCGGAACTGGACCGACTCGCGTCGGAGACGGGCGAACTCGTCAACCTCCTCGTCGAGGAACACGGCAAGGGGATCTACCTCTACCGGACGCGCGGCGACAACGCGGTCAGGGTGAAAGAACACATCGGTACCCGCGTCTCGCTGCACAGCACGGCGCTGGGCAAGGCGGTGCTCGCACACTACCCGGAGCGCCGCGTCGACGAGATTCTCGACCGACACGGGATGCCGGCGACCACCGAGCGCACTATCACCGACCGCGGGGATCTCGACGAGGTGCTGCAGGCTGTCAGGGACCGGGGCGTCGCCTTCGACGACGAGGAACGCCTCTCCGGGCTTCGCTGTGTCGCGGCGCCGGTCCTGACCAACGACGGTGCCGTCCTCGGCGCGATCAGCATCTCCGGTCCCTCCCACCGCTTCGACGACGAACGCTTCCGCGACGAACTCCCCCAGCGGATCCTCGAAACCGCGAACGTTCTCGAACTCAACGTCACCTACTCGTGAGTCACCCCTCCGAAAAAGATCGATACTGATACTTCTCCCTACTAACCACATATCGAATATTTCTATCGAATGGGCGCGTTTATCGAACGGCCCCTGCCCCAGGTGGAAATTTATCGCTTTCTAACCACCCAATAGACCGAAATAGTGTCTTCGGTTGCAAAAGGACTTGGTTCCGACATCGACCGGTCCGGCTACGCTGAAATATTGCAGCACCCCTCCGAGAGGAACTCTATCTACGATATTCGAATTCGCAGTGATATTCCCCGGAGTCGGAGACGGATAGAAACGATACGGTTTCGTAGATGTATAGAAAGCTGTCACAATTCGGGTCTTCGGTTCGAGGTGGAACCAGAGCCGAAAGGGACATGCCGACCCGCCGGTAATCCGTAGACGTGACCGACGAGGAGGGCGAGAGCCCACTGGAACGCTTTCACGCGGTGATCGAGCGAGCGGGCAGTCCGGTAGTCACGACGGACGAGGTGGCTCGGCATCTTGAAACGGACCGAGGAATCGTCGAGGAACTCCTCGCCGAACTGGAGTCCGCGGGTGCGGTGGCCGGGAGAGACGTCTCACAGGACCCGCAGGTGTGGTACCCGGCAGAGTGGGACGCATACGCGAACCGCGAGCGGTTCGTGGTGTTCACCGACCGGCGTCGAATCGTCGTCGACGACCCCGAGCAGTTCACGCGGGCGCAGCTCTCGCAGTTCGCACATCTGGTCGACACCAACGGCGACGAGGGGTACATCTACGAGGTCGAACCGGCCGACGTCTGGCAGTCGCCCTACGAGTCGCTCTCGGACCTGCTGGGGACGGTGCGGGACGTGCTTCCCGAGCGCAATCCCGACCTCGAAGAGTGGATCACCGACCAGTGGCGCCGCGCTCACCAGTTCACGCTCCGGACTCACGAGGACGGTTACACGGTCCTCGAGGCGGCGAGCGCAGAGTTGATGGGTAACGTCGCCCGGCAGAAACTCGACGACGACCAGCTCAGAGCGCCCATCTCCGACACGGAGAGCTGGGTCGCCGAAGAAGCCACCGCCGAGGTCAAACGCGTCCTCTACGAGGCCGGCTACCCCGTTCAGGACCGGCGTGACCTCGACTCCGGTGCGGAACTCGACCTGAGCGTGAACCTCGAACTCCGACCGTACCAGCACGACTGGGTCCAGCGCTTCGTCGAGACGAAGTCGGGTGTGCTCGTGGGACCGCCCGGCAGCGGGAAGACCGTCGCGACGATGGGGATCCTCGAACGGGTCGGCGGCGAGACGCTGATCCTGGTCCCCAGTCGCGAACTCGCCCGCCAGTGGCGCGACGAACTGCTGGCCCACACGACGCTCACCGAGGACCAGGTCGGCGAGTACCACGGCGGGACCAAGGACATCGGCCCGGTGACCATCACGACCTATCAGACCGCGGGGATGGACCGCCACCGCCACCTGTTCGACTCGCGGGAGTGGGGCCTGATCGTCTACGACGAGGTCCAGCACGTCCCGAGCGACATCTACCGGCGCAGCGCCGACCTGCAGACGCGCCACCGGCTGGGCCTGTCCGCGAGCCCGGTACGCGAAGACGACCTGCAGGAGGAGATTTTCACGCTCATCGGCCCGCCCATCGGAACCGACTGGGACTCGCTGTTCGACGAGGGGTTTGTCGCCGAGCCCGAAGTCGAGATCCGGTACGTCCCGTGGACGGATGACGACAGCCGCAACGAGTACGTCGGCAGCGAGGGTCACGAACGACGCCAGCTCGCGGCCTCGAATCCGGCGAAGATTCCCGAAATCGAGCGTATACTCGGACGCCACCCCGAGGAGAAGGCGCTCGTGTTCGTCGACTACCTCGACCAGGGCCGCGAGATAGCGGCCGCGCTCGACGCCGCGTTCGTCAGCGGCGAAACCCCGCATCACCGCCGGGAGAAGCTCTTCCAGGAGTTCCGCGACGGCTCCCGGCGGACGCTCGTGGTGTCTCGGGTCGGCGACGAAGGTATCGACTTGCCCGACGCGAGTCTCGCCGTGGTCGCGTCGGGGCTCGGCGGATCACGCCGGCAGGGCACACAGCGCGCCGGCCGGACGATGCGGCCCGCCGGGCGGGCGCTCGTCTACGTCCTCGCCACCCGAGGGACGCGCGAGGAGGAGTTCGTCCGCCGGCAGATGCGCTATCTCGCCGGGAAGGGCGTCCGGGTCAGAGAGCGGACCGTCGCCGACGACGAGACGCAGACCCCCGATCCCGGGCCGGAAACGACCGATGCGGACCCGTCGACCGACGCAAAATCACCGACCGACCCGGGCCCACCGGCCGACGCGTCCGGGTCCGAACCCGACGAGTAAACGGCGGTGACAGGGCGAACATGTTCGGCCACATCGTCTCGTGACTCGGGACCGTAGCCGTACGTATGTCCGTGAGTCACGACGACGTCGAGCCGGTGACCGACCACGTCCACGACAACTCCTGGTCGGCGAACCTGGAGAAACCGCCCCACGCCGAGGACCGCGACCTCGTCGTCGCGCAGGCGGTCGACGCCGTCGAACACACCGCCAGCGGCAACCACGTCAACCTCGTCAGCCACGGCGAGCACGGCCACCCAGAATCGTACCTCTACGACCCGCTCGCCGACGCGTTCGGCGACGCTATCGAACTGGAGTACGTCGAACAGTGCGGCTGTGGCGGTCACGTGACGCGCGTCCACGTCGAGTGACGCCGCAGTCGCTGGACGGTCGAGTGTCAGTCCAGCGGCTGTCGACAGAGCGTCGAAACGGAAAACCGATCCCCGGAACCCGTGCGGTCGGTGGGGAACCGTTCAGTCGTCGTCGACGGCGGCCGCCTTGCCGGGCCGTTTCTCCTTGACCTCTTCGACGAAGGCGTCGACAGAGACGCGCTTTTCGCCGATGGTCGCGCCGACAAGTGCGCCCATCGCACCGCCGGTGCTGGCGTACTTCCGACTGATCAGACCGCCGATACCTGCGCCGATAGCCGCCCCGATGGCCGCGTATCGGGCTCGACTCAGAATGAGCTTCAGTCGTGATCCCATGCCTGTCAGTACGCGGATGAGACGTATAAACCTGTGGCACCCGGTTCTCGCTGGCGCAACGGTGCGGGCTGTGGCTCCTCTCCGACCCTGGAGTCGGCGGCTCCCGGCCAACTGTGCGGTGTGTGATCCCGTCGCAAACGTGCAAAAGAATTAATATATTCCCCCGTTGATGGAATGATACGCTCACATTCCACGTGAGCGGTGATCCCCATGATGACCAACACTGCGTCACCGAAATTCGCCGGGGCACCAGCCTCGTATCTCCCGGCGAACGGTGGTGCAGTGGCACTCGGCGCTATCGGCGCGCCGATTCGGTCGAACGGGGCCAACCGCAGGCTCGAACCGACCGTCGCCGCGTGACACACGGACGACCCGCGAGGGTCACTCCGTCGACGGTCGGTCCGAGCCGCTCTCGGCTCTTCCTGTGACTTCGGCCTCGACGGCGTCCCGTCCGTGTCTCGCCTGACGGCTCCCGGTCCGGTCCTGCACCGCGACCACAGCGACCACCCTCGAACCCCCACACTAGACCCGAACCCAACGGATGTACCGGATCCCGACACGCTGCGGCGCGACCTGACCCCAGGTCCGTCCCGAACGGTCGTCGTTCGGGCCCGCGCCACGGCGCTCGCGACTTCGACCCCGAACGGGCCAGCGCGGTTCGTAGAGAGGCGTCACTGTCCGGCGATCACGGACCGACGCCGGGGTCGCACTCAGCCTCCGCACGGCGGTCGCTCACGCGACGCGCGTTCGACTCGCGCCGGAGGTCGTATGGCAGTCCATGCCACCACCGCGGTCGAAGGTACCGCCGAGGTCGAACTGTGGGTCCCCAGAGACACCATGGCCGACCTGGAAAGCGGCGTCAGAGGCGTCGTCGCCGACGTCGACGGCGTCCGAACCGCCGAGGTCACGGGCGTCACCGACGTCACGCCGCGCGCGACCGACATCCGCGTGACCGCGACGGTCTGGGTCACGCTCCCCGACCACGCGCCCGAGGCGCGTGCGGTCCGCGAGACGCTCGAGGACGGCTTCGCGATCATGGCCGCGGACGTCCTCGCGGTCGAGGCCGCTGACGCGTGAATAGCCAGCGTCGCAACGGGGTCTCGACCGGCCCCACCGTCAGTTCACACTCCCCGTCACCGCGTGGTCGCACCCACCGTGGGACGCAGGTTCGATTCCTGCCGGGGGGCGTTCCCGGACGCGTCCCGCCTAGTTCTCAGCTCCGGGGTCTGCGTGGCCGCCGTAGTCGTCTCTCGTCGCGGCAGGGTCCGTATCGAGCCAGCTGAGCCGACCGTCTTCCGGTGGGGTCGGCGGCGGCGTGTTCGTCGCGAGCGCGTCGTAGTGTGCGTCGAAGGCGCGGATCATCGCCGCGAACAGCCCAATGACCAGCGGACCGACGAACAGGCCGACCGCGCCAAGCGTGTAGATACCGCCGACGACGCCGACGAGGATCACACCGGGATTAACGTCCGCGGACTGGTCGATGACGATTGAGCGCAGGTAGTTGTCGACGAGACTCACCGGGATCAGCCCCCACACGAGGAGGAAGCCGGCCATGTTCGGGCTCCCGACGAGATAGAGATAGCCGACCGCCGGCCCCCAGACGAGGAAGGCGCCGATCACCGGGAGGAGGGCGGTGATCACCATGACGACGCTCCAGAAGACGGTGTTCGGGACGCCGGTGATCCAGAAGCCGACGCCGCCGACGATGCCCTGGACGAACGCGACGAAGATGTGACCAGCGACGACGCCCCAGGTCATCCGGTCCATCCGCGAGACGATTTCGTGGGCGACGGCGTCGTCGAGCGGCACCGTGTACACCGCCCACTGGACGAAATCGGGGCCGTCGACGAGGACGTAGTAGACGAGAAAGAGCACGAGCGAGAGGCCGAGCAGCATGTGCGTGACGAACGAGACGATCTGCGGGGCGTTGCCGTTGAAGAAGTCCACGAGCAACGCACCGACGTTGTCGGTCGCGCCGACGATGTCGACCCGTTCGCCGGTGAGTTCGGCGAGTTCGCGCTCGATGCGGGCAAGTTCGAGGCCGCCTTCGCCCGCGGCGATGCGTCGCGCGTCGCGATATGCCACGAACCCGACGTACCCCAGCGGCGCGATCACGACCACGGCGGCGCCGCCGATAACGGAGCCGGCGGCGAGACGCTCGCCGAGTTTCGGCACCAGTCGACAGTGGACCGGTCTGAGGACGTACCCCAGGAGCAACGCGCCGAGGACGTACTGCATGAACGGTAGGAGAACGAGGAAACTCGCGATGCCGGTGGCCGCGAGGAGGACCAGCAGGAAGGCCTGCTCTCGGTTCATGCCTATCCGTCCACGCACCGACAGTATAAAACATGAGGGCGCGTCACAGCGTCTGAAACGGTCGATCGGTCGTGGCCGGCCGAGACGAAGTCAGTCACTCGGTCCAGCGCGCGTCCGAGAGCGTGTGCTGGACGGCCTCCTCGCCGACGGCCTGGGCCAGGGTTTCGAAACCGCTGCGCTCGGTTCGGTCGGCGGCGTTTGCCACCAGTCGGGAGACGATGAACTCCGGCGTCGACCGCCCCACGGTCTCGAAGCGCGGCTGGTAGTCGACTTCGAGGTCAAGGTCCTGGGTGAGCCCCTCGGCGAAGATGCCGTCGACGCGGGCCTCCGGCGGGAGCGGTTCCAGGTCGTCGGCGAGATGCGTGACGAACACGCCGAGGGCGCCGCGGTCTACGCTGAGATTGACGAGGCCGTGCAAAAGATCCGCGGCGCTGCCGGGCTCGGTGATCGCCTCGAACTCGTCGACGAGCATCAGCGTCCGGCCCTCGTCGGTCAGCGGCGGCACGACCGACCGGAGCGTCGACTCGAGGACGCCCGCGTTGAAACTGGCGTGGCGGCGGTGGAAAACGACGGCGTCGACGACGCCGACCTCGGCGCTGTCGGCGGGCACCGGCAGGCCCATCTGTGCGAGAAGCTGGACCTGACAGAGCGTCTCCAGCAGCGTCGTCTTCCCGCCGCTGTTCGCGCCCGTCAGGACCGCGACGCGGTGGTCACGCGGCGGGACGGCCGCCTCGGCGGTCGCGAGGTCCAGGTCGTGGTCGCCGACGGCGTAGGTGACAGACTGGACGTCCGCGCCGCCGGCGACCAGCGAGAGATTGCGCGCGTTCTCGACGGCCACGGTTTCGCGATCGACGAACGTCGGTCGCGAGAGGTCGAAGGCGTCGGCGAACCGCGCCAGCGAGACGTACAGCGCGACGTCGCCGACGGCCTGCGCGGCGGCCTCGATCTCCGCCCCCGCGGTCTCGATCGTGCCTTCGAGTCGGTCGGCGACCTCGCGCTCGCGCTCCTCGACGGCCGAGCGGAGTTCGTCGCCGAGCGCCCGCAGGGAACCGACGACGAAGTCGCTGGCGTCGGCCGCCTCGGTCTGCGTGGCCTCGCGGACGCGTGTCGTGTCGACGCTCGTCTCGCTCGTGACGTGGCGGACGAACGCCTCGCGAAACTCGTCGGGCCCGCGCGCGCCGGACTGGACCTCCTCGACGACGCTCTCGGGGGTGGCGGACATGTCCTCGACCGCGGCCAGCGAGTCCCGCAGCGAGTCGAGGCGACTGTCGGCGCCCTCGCCGATGCGGTCGCCGCCGCCCTCCAGTCCCGCCAGTGCGGCCGCGGCGTCGTCCAGAACGTCTTCGTCGAGCGCGGCGATCGGTTCGAAGACGCCCTCGGAGACGCCCGTCTCCGCGAGCGCGAGCGCCGTCCGGACAGCCGCGAGATCGCCGCCGGCGTCGTGAGTCTCGAAAGCGTCGCGGACCGCGCTCTGGGTCTCGTCGTCGAGCGCCGTCCAGGCGTCGCGGGCCTCGAGCACGCGGTCGACGTGGTCTTCCATCGCCTCGCGGGTCGCCAGCGGCGTGAGGATCCGGACGCGGCTGGCGGCGTCTTCGGTGAGCGCGTACTCGCCGGCCAGGTCGAGCAGTTCCTTGTACACCTCGCGGGTGTCCCGCGTAGCGAGGAGATCCATCGACTCGCCGCCCTGGGCCCGCCGGAGGATCCGGGTGGCGCGGCCGGGCGAGAGGCCGGCACCGACGAGCGCCCGCGTGTCGGCCGTCTCGATGGCCTCGACCGCCCGCTCGACGCCCAGTTCCCGCTCCAGTAACTCCCGGGTCTTCGGCCCGACGCCCCAGTACTCCTCCAGTCGCATGCGGGTTCCGTGGGCCGGCCGTCGTATAGTCGTTTCTCGTCAGCGTCGACTGAGGCGTCCGCGTAGCTTTCCGACGCCGAGCGAGACGGTCCCCAGTACGGCAGCGAGCGTCGCGAGCACGAACAGGACCGGCGGGCCCCAGTACCGGGTCGTGAAGTTCTCCCGGTCGCCGTAGCTCTCGACGGCGAAGAGTCGACCGCCGTAGTCGACGGCGGTCAGGGCCGTCTCGTCCGACCCCGTGTTCAGGTGATCGCCCTCTGGGACCTCGTCGAGGGTCACCGTTCCGTTCGTTTCCAGTAACTGTTGAAACAGTCCCCGCTCGGCCGCCGAGAGCGCGTCGTACTCCACCGCCGATTCCTCTGACAGGTCCGCGTAGTGATTATCGGCTGCCGTGATGTCGTAGTGGTACTGCCACCCGGGCGAGACCAGTACCGGGATCGCGAGCGCGGCCAGCGCGAGAACGACAGCAGCGACCGCGAAGCGACCCGGCCAGTTCATACCGGGGCCGGCGCACGGTCCGACAAGTGTCTTTTGGCTGAACGGTACTCGACGCGGTTCCCGCGAGACGACCAGAGCCGTCCGTCGGCCGTGGCTTCTTCACCTCCCCCGCCCTACGCTCGAGCATGGCAGACGACGGGGCCGAAACTGACGACGCCCTCCAGTGCCCCGACTGCGGCGAATCGCTCCCCGCCGGCGCGCGCTTCTGTCCGTTCTGCGAGACGGCCATCGACGACGAGGGCGCGTCAGTCGACCTCTCGGACCTGGAAGGGTTCGACGCGGACGGCCAGCCGGAGTTTCTCACCGTGGAGGACGGCGAACGCCACGCGACGGGTCGCGTCCGAGCACTCACGGGCATGGCGGTCGCCATCCCGGTCGCGCCGCTCGCGCTCTTTCTGGTCAACAGCGTCGTCTCGATGACGATTTGGACCGCGCCGGTCGTCTTCCTCGTCGCCTGGTTCGTCTGCGGCGCCGCCCTCTCGCGAGCCAGAGTCCCGATAGAGGCGTTCGGCCGCAGCCTCTACCTGCTCGCCGTCGGAACGGCGCTGATCCCCGTCTCGCTGCTGTACGGGAACGCCGGCGTGGATCTCGGTGCCGACGGATCGACGTTCCGGGTCGTCGCCGTCGCCTGTGCGGTCGCGGCGGGCGCCATGCTCGTGCTCGGGCAGTACGTCACACGACAGGGCGAGCGGCGCGTCACCGGCGAAAATCGAGCGTTCGAGCAGGCTCGCGAAGAATAGACGACGCGAGCGGCGTCGAGCCCCGTTCGGTCGAAACCGTTACTCGAACATCCCAGTGGACATGTACCGCTCGCCGCTGTCCCAGTAGACCGTGACGACCAGCGGGTCGTCGACGCTGTCGTCGGCTGCGAGCCGTTCGGCCACGCGCTTTGCCGCGAGGTTCGTCCCCCCCGAGGACTGGCCGACGAAGATCCCCTCCTCGCGGGCGAGGCGGCGACACTCCGCCTCGGCCGCGTCGATCTCGACCGTCTCGACGCCCGTGAGGAGGTCGCGGTCGAGGTTCTCGCTGACGAAGCCCGGTCCCATCCCCTGGAAGTCGTCGGCCCCGCTCTCGCCCGTCGAGAGGACGGCGTTTTCGGCCGGTTCGACCGCGACGACCTCCATCTCCGGGAAGGCTTCGCGCAGTCGGCGACCGATCCCGGTGATCGTCCCGCCGGTGCCGACGCCGGCGACGAGCGCGTCGACGGTGCGGTCGCCGACCTGTTCCAGTATCTCGGGCCCGGTCGTCTCGTAGTGGGCCTCGGGATTGGCGGGGTTCTCGAACTGGTAGAGCTGGACGTGGCCCTCGGCCTCGAGTTCGTCGGCGCGCTCGCGGGCGTCGGAGATGTCGCCTTCGACGAGTTCGATGTCGGCGCCGTAGGCGCGCATGATCTGGCGGCGCTCGGGCGACTTCGAGGCGGGCATGACGAGCGTCACGTCGTAGTCTTTCGCCGCGCCGACGAGCGCGAGCCCGATCCCGGTGTTGCCGCTGGTGGGTTCGACGATGGCGTCGCCGGGTTCGAGCGTCCCGTCGCGCTCGGCCGCCTCGACCATCCGGACCGCCGGCCGGTCTTTCGCCGAGCCGCCGGGGTTGAACGACTCGACCTTCGCGGCGACGGTCGCGCCCGCCGGTCCGTCGACTTCGACGAGCGGCGACCCGATCGTCTCGAGGATGTTCGATTTCACTGCCTCCGAGTAAGCCACCCGCGGTTAAATCCCCCGTGGCTCCGGCAGTGCGTGCCCGTGTCCGTGACGCGCGTGTCCGGCCCGGGGCGTCGAACGCGGGGGTGGACTTAAACCGTCCCGGTCGTTACTGAGGAGTATGTCTCTGGAGACGATGGAACCGAATCCGGTGTGGACCGAGGAGGCCTACGCGGACTCCGTGGACACGCTGGCGTCACTCAGAACCGAACTGACATACAAGGTGTGGGGCGGGGACTGGTGTATCGACTGCCGCTCCCAGCTTCCGGACTTCGCCGCCGCGCTCGAGGCCGCCGATGTCCCGGCACACCGGATCGAACACTTCCCCGTGGAGAAGGCCGACAACGGCTCGAAAGTCGGGCCCGAAGTCGAGGAGTACGACATCGAGTACATCCCAACCGTCGTCGTCGAGCGCGACGGCGAGGAGGTCGCCCGGTTCGTCGAGGAGGAACCGGTCCCGATCTCCGTCTACCTCGCGCGCGAACTCGAGGACCTGGTCCCGTCGGTCTGAACAGATGACGGGGGACCAGCGCGACGGTGCCGGTCCGGACGTGCGGGGCGAGTCCGGGGGGACGACCGACGGCCCGTCGACCGGAGCGGACCTCCACGAGGCGTTCAGTCTCGTCGCCAACGAGACGCGGTTCGACATCCTCCGGGCGCTGTGGAACGCCACCAGGGAAGGCGACGGCCCGGTGCAGTTCTCGACGCTTCGCGAGCGGACCGGGACTCGCGACTCGGGACAGTTCAACTACCACCTCGACAAACTCGTCCCACGGTTCGTCCGCAAGAGAGCCGACGGTTACGAACTCTCCTATGCGGGCAAACAGGTCGTCGGTGCGGCCGTCTCCGGCGCGTACACCGACGCCGAAGTGACCGTCGTCGAGCCGATACCCGTCGGCGAGTGCCCCGACTGCGGCGGCCGACTCGCGGGGACGTACGAGGACGGCGAGATGGAGGTCAGGTGCGACGACTGCGGCCTCTGTATCACCGACGGGCTGGCGGCGCCGCCGGTCATCGCCGCGACCCACGACAAGGGGGACCTGCCCGCGGTGTTCAGTCGGTACATGGAGACCCAGGTCGAGACGATGAACCAGGGGTTTTGCCCCCTCTGTGGCGGCGGTGTCGACCGGTCGCTGACGCGACTCGCCGACGCGGACCCTCAGTTCGGCGACGCATCGGCGCCGGAGCAGTCGGACGTGGACGACGGCGCCCCGGTCGGAGACATGCTCGACATCCTCTACACCTGCGGCGTCTGCGGGTTCGAGGCACACGGCGTCGTCGGGACCGTCCTCGCGTCAGAACCGGTCGTGACGGCGTTTCTGGTCGACCAGGGTATCGACGTCGGCGACCGCCTCGTCTGGGAGTTCGATTGGCTCTACGACACCCAGGCGGAGATAGCGAGCGAGGACCCCGTTCGCGTCGAAGCGACCCTCGCTGTCGACGATGCGCGACTGCGGCTCACGCTCGACGGCGACCTCGACGTGGTCGACCACGAGCGCTCCTGACGAACTCTCCGACGACCGGCCGCCGCGCTCCGTCTCGCTACGTCTCGAACCACGCGAGCGCGTCGTCCAGGTCCTGAGTCGGTGGCGAGCAGGCCCGCGACTGACACGCGTAGACCGTCGGTTCGCCGTCGCGCGCCGCCCGCCCGGCCCAGATGGGCGGGGCTTCCGAGAGCGAGAGCGCGTCGAGCCAGCCCTCGAGACCATCGTCGGTCGGCGGCCGCGGCGCCAGCAGGCGGCGCGGGACGTACGTCTCGGCGAGGCGAGCACGCCACTCGTCCGGCAGTGCCTCGGCGGCGACGGTCAGTTCGCTCGCCCCCTCCACGAACTCGTCGGCGGCGAGGACGAGCGACGGGTGCTGGAGCGGGTCGGACTCGTATTTCCCCTCGTGGGTCGCGAGGACGTCCTCGGCGACAGAGGCGTAGCTGTCGTCACCGGTGAACGCGTCGAGCGCGAGGAGGAGTTGCGCCGCGACACCGGCACTGGAGGGGGTCGACTGGTCGGCGAGTTCCTGCGGTCGCGCCACCAGCGACTCGCCGCTTTGAGGGGTGAAATACAGCGTTTCGGCCTGTGCGTCCCAGAACTCGTCGACGACCACGTCCGCGAGGTCGCGGGCGAACGCGAGGTGGGCCACCTCGCCGGTCACCTGGTAGCAATCGAGGGCGCCCCGCGCCAGGAAGGCGTAGTCCTCGAGATACCCCTGGATGCGGACGTCGCCGTCCTTGTACCGCCGGGAGAGGCGCTCGCTATCCTCGTCCCAGAGGTGTTCGCGGACGAACTCGAGGGCCTCGACGGCGGTTTCCGCCCACCGGTCCGCGTCGCCGTCGTCCCCCGCGTCCACCAGCGCTCCCTCCGCGAACGCCGAGATCATCAGGCCGTTCCAGCTCGCGAGGACCTTCTCGTCGCGGGGCGGTCGCGGGCGCTCGGAGCGCGCCTCGAAGACCGCGCGCTCTGCGGCATCGAGGACCGATTCGACAACGTCTGCGGACAGGTCGTACTCGTCGGCCAGATCCCCCACCGGCGCGCTGAGCGTGAGGACGGTTTTGCCCTCGAAGTTCCCCGCCGGCGTGACGCCGTACCGGTCGCAGAAGAGGTTGACGGCGAGGTCGGTGTCGTCGATACCGGCGTCGGGGCCGTGGGATTCGATGGCGTCGCGGACGCCGCCCGGCGTCCAGACGTAGAAGGCGCCCTCTTCGCGGCTACCGTCCTTGTCCTCGCTCTCGGCGTCGAGCGTGCTGTAGAAGCCGCCCTCCGGGTGAGTGAGTTCGCGCTCGACGAACGCCAGCGTCTCGCGGGCGGTGTCGCGGTAGCGCTCGCGACCGGTGAACTGGTAGCCGGCGAAAAAGGCCCGCGCGAGTTCGGCGTTGTCGTAGAGCATCTTCTCGAAGTGGGGGACGACCCACTCGCGGTCGACGGTGTACCGGTGGAACCCGCCGCCGAGCTGGTCGTAGAGCCCGCCGTCGCCCATCGCGTCGAGGGCCTCCGTGACGACGTCGCGGTAGACATCCCGACCCTCGGCGGCGTGGGCGCGCATCAGGACGTGCAGGCGGCCGGACTGGGGGAACTTCTGGCCGCGGCCCCAGCCGCCGAACTCGCGGTCGGCGCCGCGGACGGCCGCGCTCGCGGCCGACTCCAGCGGCGATTCGGTTGGCGACTCGCCGGGCTGGTCCGGGACGGATTCGAGGTCGTTCGCGATGGCGTCGGTCCACTGGCGGGCGCGGGCCACCATCTCCTCGCGTTCCTCGGAGTCCGCCCAGGAAGCGGCGATGTCCTCGAGCAACTGGCGGAAACCGGGCGCGCCCTGCTTCGGTTCTTTCGGGAAGTAGGTGCCGACGTAGAAGGGGTCGCCGTCCGGCGTGAGCCAGGCGTTGAGCGGCCAGCCGCCCCGCCCCGTCACCTGCTGGCAGATGCTCATGTAGACGCTGTCGACGTCCGGGCGCTCCTCACGGTCGACCTTGATCGGGACGAAGTGCTCGTTGAGCAGATCGGCGACCCCCTCGTCCTCGAAGCTCTCTCCTTCCATCACGTGACACCAGTGACAGGCGGCGTAGCCGATGGAGAGGAAGACCGGTTTGTCCTGCTCGCGGGCGGCCTCGAGCGCTCGCTCGTCCCAGGGTTGCCAGTTGACCGGGTTGTCGGCGTGCTGGCGGAGATAGGGACTCTCCTCCTCGTCGAGTCGGTTGCGAGCGGTCGGGCCGTCGCCGCCGGCCGGATCGGAGTCGTTGCCCGTCGCCGCACGTCCCGCGTCGGTCGGACTGTCCGCGTCGTCGGTCATGGACTCTGCTACGACCTCCGGACGGGTAAAGGTGGAACTATCGGTCGATCAACGGTCGCGCGAGCGAGCGCGCCGGTCGGAGGTGACTGCAGTCGGTTCTCGGACGCCCCCGTGCCAGTCGCCGCTCACCCGTCGGGGCGTCTGTTCACGACTTCGACCTCGCCGAAGCCGTCGACCCTGACGCTGTGGCGCTCGGTATCGAAGGTCAACCACCAGCGGTCGCTGTCGTGGGCGTCGAGCATCTCGAGCGCCCCGAGGTCGACGTAGTCCGCGAGGGTGACCTCGACGTCGACCGGGTCCTCGTCCCTGGCGGCGGCGAGCGCCTCGACCACCCGAACCGTGATCGAGGTGTCACGACTCATGGCCGCTCGGGCGGGTCAACGGTCCGGTTCCCGAACTCCTCGAGAAACTCGATCAGCGGCCTGTAGGCGTCGAACCGCGGGCCGCGCTCGACCTCGTCCGTGCGGGGCTCGTAGGTTACGAGTCCGCTGGCTTCGAGTCCGGGGAGATGGACGTGGTGGAACGCGATGTCGAACCCGGATTCGGTCACCTCGACCGAGGCACGGACCGCCGCCAGGTCACCCGGTCCGAGCGACGGCGCTCGAAGGAGCGCCGACAGGATGGCGCGTCGCGGCGTGCTCGACAGCGCTTGCAAGACCGGGTCGATGTCGTGGTCGGTGTCGGCGGACGAACTCATCGATGCCCGGGTCTACGGACGAGGGCGCGAGAAGCCTTGCCTTCGCTATCGACGGCGGCTCTCCCGGCGGGGAGTTCGATGTCGAAGCCCTCGAGCTGTCAGAGGTCGGTTCTCGTGCCCGGCCCCAGCGGCCCGGACGTGAGCGACTCCTCGATGACGGCCTTGAGCCCGCGCCGAAGCCGCTGGGAGAACGCACTGTCGCTGATGTCCGTCCCCGACGCGAGGTCTTCGATCGTGGCCCGTCGCGGGACGGCGAAGTACCCCTCGTCGTAGGCGGAGAGGACGGCCTCTTCCTGTTTCTCCGAGAGGGAGTCGTCACGGCGGGCCTCGTAGGGGGAGACCCGGTCGAGCGTCACCGGGATCCCCAGTCCGGTGACGCGTTCGGTGAACTTGGAGAGCGTGCGACGGTCCCGGCAGAGAACGCGAAACTGCCACCCGTCGTCGTCACCGCCCCCGGTCAGGACGTGGACGCCGGCCTCGGCGAGCGGCCCGACGACGGTCCCGCCGCCGGACTCGAACTCGCCGTGAAACAGTGTCCGGTCCGGCCGGGCGTCGAAGCGAGTGAGCGTTTCGATCCCAGCGCGGTCCCGCAGCGTCTCGGTCACTCCCGTGTCGTCACCTTCTACCCAGAACAGCGCGCCAGCCGACTCACCGACCGGAACGATCGCTTCGAACACGACGCCAGCGTCTGGCATAGCCTCGAAGACACCCGCGAGTGCGAGCGCGTCAGGTGGCAGCGAGAGGTCCGCGATCACAGCCATGAACGGACCTTCGCATTGCAGACGGAAATATACATACGGCAATTGAGAGGGGGACACAAAACAGTTCGAAACTCCGCTCAAACGCGCTTCAGACGCCTATAATACCGACACCCATACCTGTTTGCTGTGTGTCTTTCGAAGGGTAGAGAGCGCAAGGACAACGCTTACGTCGGAGCCACGCAGGCCTACGCCTATGACAGAGACAGTGTTGCTGGTCGGTGGCGGTGGCCGTGAACACGCGATCGCTCGCGCCCTCGCCGAATCCGACTGCGACCTCTACGCCTGCGCCGGTAACCGGAATCCCGGTATCGGCGCCGTCGCCGACGGCTTCGAGTCGCTGGAGACGACCAACCCCTCCGCGGTGACTGCCTACGCCCGCGAGGTGGACGCGACTCTCGCCGTCGTCGGCCCCGAGACGCCCCTCGAAGCGGGCGTCGCCGACGCGCTCGACGACGCCGGCGTCTACGCGTTCGGCCCCGAGGCCGAGGAGGCCCGCATCGAGACGGACAAGGCCTTCCAGCGCCGGTTCATGGAACAACACGATATCCCCGGCTGCCCCGACTTCGAGACGTTCGACGACATGGACGCAGCCTGCGAGTTCCTCGACGACTACGACGGCGACATGGCCGTCAAGCCCGCCGGCCTCACCGGCGGCAAGGGCGTCCGCGTCACCGGGGACCAGGTCACGAAAGCGGAAGCCAAGGAGTACATCCGCGAGTCCGGTCACGAGCGGATCGTCCTCGAAGAGCGCCTCGTCGGCGAGGAGTTCACCGTCCAGGCGCTGGTCGCCAACGGCGACGTGCGCGTCACCCCCGCAGTCCAGGACCACAAGCGCGCCTACGAGGGCGACGAGGGGCCCAACACCGGCGGGATGGGGAGCTACTCCGACGCGACGCTCGAACTCCCCTTCATGACCGAGGACAACTACATCGAGGCCGTCCAGGTCCTCGAAGCCACCGTCGAGGCCCTCGAAGGCTACAAGGGCGTCCTCTACGGTCAGTTCATGCTCACGACCGAGGGCGTCACGGTCGTCGAGTTCAACGCCCGCTTCGGCGACCCCGAGGCGATGAACACGCTCCCCGTGCTCAACACGGACTTCCTCGACGTGCTCACCGCGGCCCGCGACGGCGACTCGCTCCCGCAGCTCTCTTTCGACCCGAAAGCGACCGTCTGCAAGTACGCCGTCCCCGCGGGCTATCCGACCGACCCCGAGGCCGGCGCGAAAGTGAAAGTCGACGAGGACAGCGCCGCGGCGGCCGCAGAGGGGACCGACGGCGAGGCCATCCTCTTCTACGCGAGCGTCGACGAGCGCGACGACGGCATCTACACAACGACCTCGCGGGCCTTCGCGGTCGTCGGCGTCGCCGACACCATCACGCAGGCCGAAGGGATCGCCGAGGAGGCGCTCGCGCTCGCTGGCGAAGAGGGGTTGCGGATCCGCCACGACATCGGGAAAGCGGACCTGGTCCAGCAGCGCATCGACCACGTCGCCGAGATGCGCGGCGAGTAGGAAAAGCGGGAACTGGCGGGTTACTCGACGACCACGGCGGCTTTCATGCCTTGCATCTCGTGGGGTTCACACTTGTAGAGATACGTCCCCGACTCGGTGAACTCGTGTTCGAAGGTGGTGCTCTCGTCGGACACCGGGTCGCCGCTGTCGAAGGCGCCGTCCTCTGCGACGACGTTGTGGAAGCCGCCTGCCCACTCCCAGGTGACAGTCGTCCCGGTCGAAACCCTGATCGCCGGCGGATCGAACAGGAGGCCGTCGTCGCCGCCGACGGTGACTGACACGGCGTCCGCCCCGGTTTCGTCCGCCAGCGACCCGTCGAAGTTCGAGGTGTTCGAGAGGTACTCTGACACTTCGGAGGGGACGCCCCCACCGTCGCCGCCGTCGCCACCGTCACCGCTTTCGGTGGGCGTCGCGCCGACGTCCTCGGGCGTGTCGGTGTCGTCTGCCGTCTCGGTCGAACAGCCGGCGAGCGCACCGGCCGCGACCAGTGTTCCGATTCCACCCAGCAACTCTCGTCGACCGAACTGTCGTTCCATGCGCGACAGAAAGTTAGGACGCGAGGGAAAAGAGGCTTCGTAATTCAGGCCGAGCGACGGGGCGGCTCGAACCGCCTACCGGCCGAACAGCCCGAACAGGCGGTAGTCCTCGTCGGGCGTGTACCGGCGGAACAGGAGGCTGTTGGTCAGCACGGAGACGCTGGAGACGGCCATCGCCGCGGCGGCGAACACGGGTTGAAGCAGGCCCAGCGAGGCCAGCGGGATCATCGCCGTGTTGTAGCCGAGCGCCCAGAAGAGGTTCTGTTTGATCTTCGAGAGGGTCCCCGCCGAGACGCGGATGGCCTTGAGCACGTCCAGCGGGTCAGAGCGCATCAGCGTCACGTCGCTGGCCTCGATGGCCACGTCCGTCCCGCTCCCGATGGCACAGCCGACGAAGGCGGTGGCGAGCGCGGGCGCGTCGTTGACGCCGTCGCCGACCATCATCGCGCGGCGGCCGTCGGACTGGATGTCCTCGACGGCGTCGGCCTTGTCCTCGGGGAGGACGCCGGCCATCACCTGGTCGGGGTCGATCCCGACCTGTTCGGCGACGGCGCGGGCCGTCCGCTCGTTGTCGCCGGTGATCATCCAGACGTCAGTGCCGCGCTCGCGGAGTTGCGAGACCGCTTCCCGGGCGGACTCCTTGACCGTGTCGGCGTCGGCGACGACACCTATCAGTTCGTAGTTCCCCGCGTCCTCGTCCCCGCCGCCGTCGGCAGCGTCAGCGTCGGCGCCGTCGGCCAGCGCGACGAGCATCGCCGTCTTGCCCTCGCGTTCGAGTCGATCCATCGTCTTCTCGGCAGGCCCGGTGTCGACGCCCGCGTCCTCGAGGAGTTTGCGGTTCCCGACGAGGACGCGGCCGTGGCTCGTCGTCGCGCGCACGCCGTGACCGGGGACGTTCTCGAACTCGCTCGGGTCCTCGGGGTCGAGGCCGCGCTCGCGCGCCCCGTCGACGATGGCCTCGGCGAGCGGATGTTCGCTCCCCGATTCCGCGCTCGCGGCAACGTCGAGGACGAACTCCTCGGTGATTTCGGGCCGGGCGAGCGCACCGCCGTCCGGTGCGGTCGCATCGGGACCGCCGTCCGCCGCTACGCCGTCGCCGGACGCGTCAGGGAGCGCGACCACGTCGGTCAGTTCCATCTCACCTTCGGTGAGAGTGCCCGTCTTGTCGAAGACGACGGTGTCGACGTCACGGACGCGCTCGAGGATGTCGCCGCCTTCGAAGAGGACGCCGTTGCGCGCGCCGATAGCAGTCCCGACCATCGTCGCCGCGGGCGTCGCGAGCCCGAGCGCGCAGGGACAGGCGATGAGCACGGCGCTCGCGAAGACGACGACGGCGAACTCGAAGGCGCCGACGGCGCTCGGTCCGCCCGCCGCGAGACCCCACACTGGCAGTCCGTTCACGAAGCCCGCGAGCGCGTCGGGGAACGCGTACCAGACTGCGCCCCAGAGGAGGGCGTTCACGATGACCGCGGGCACGAAGTAGGCGCTGATGCGATCGGCGACGTTCTGGATCTCGGGCTGGCGGCTCTGTGCGTCCTTGACGCGGGCGACGATCTGCTGGATCGCCGTCTCCTCGCCGACCTTGGTGGCCTCCACAGTGAGGACGCCGTTCTGGTTGACCGTCGCGCCGATCACCTCGTCGCCGGGTTCCTTTGAGACGGGGACCGACTCGCCGGTGACCATCGACTCGTCGACCGCGCTCTCGCCGTCGACGACTTCGGCGTCGGTCGGGATCTTCTCGCCGGGCCGGACCTTCAGCCGGTCGCCCACCTCGATCTCCTCGATCGGGACCTCCTCCTCGGTGCCGTCATCGCGGATGCGCGTCGCGGTGTCGGCCGTCATCTCCAGCAGGCTCCGGATCGCCTCGGAGGCCTGGCCTTTGGAGCGCGCTTCGAGGTAGTTGCCGAGCGTGATGAACACGAGGATGAGCGCGGCGGTGTCGAAGTACAGCCCCTCGCCGGGGAACCCGAGCAGGCGCGCCACGCTGTACAGATACGCCGTCGACGACCCCAGCGCGATGAGCACGTCCATGTTCGCGGTCCGGTTCCTGACCACCGCTTTGTAGGAGTTCTCGTAGAACTCGCGACCCAGCAGGACCTGCACCGGCGTCGCGAGCGCGAAGGCGTACCAGCCCAGGTCGATCCCCAGCAGGTCGTCGGGGAGCGACTCGGGCGCGAACAGGTGGCCGGCGAGCATCGCCAGCAGGGGGAGCGAGAGGAGCGCGCCGAGGAGCGTCAGGTTCCGCAGGCGTCGGATCTCCGCGTTCCGCGCGGCGTCCTGGCGGTCCTGGGCGGAGTCGCCGCTCGCCGCGCTCCCCTGGTCACCGCTGTCGTCTCCACTCTCCCCGTCGCCCTCGCGGATCGGCGTGTAGCCCGCGCCCTCGATGGCGTCGTAGATGTCATCGAGCGAGGCGTCGGCGGGGTTGTACTCGACGCTGGCCTCGTCGGTAGCGTAGTTCACGTCGGCCGAGACGACACCGGGCGTGGACAGCAGGGCTTTCTCGTTGGTCTCGGCGCAGTTCGCGCAGGACATCCCCGTGATCCCGACGGTGACCGTCTCGCTCGCGGCCTCGTAGCCCGCGTCGTCGACGGCCGCGTAGATGTCCGCCAGCGACACCACGCTGGGATCGTACTCGACGGTGCCGTCGTCGGTGGCGAAGTTCGCCGACGCGGAGACGACACCGTCGAGTTCCTCGACCCTGTCCGTGATCGTCCCCGCGCAGTTCGCGCAACTCATCCCCCGCAGTTCGAGATGCGCGCGTCTCGTGGTCATGGTAGCTAGTACTACGGGCTACTCTTTGATTCGGTTTGCCCTTCGGTATATTACGTCGTTTGCGGTTCCAAGTTTCGTTTCGAAACCAATGTTTGAGTCAGAGTCTGTTTCCCAGCATACGGTCCGTCTCGACAGCTGACAGAACGTTTTTGTGAGCGCGCCGAATACCATCGACCGCGATGGACAAGGGCCCGAGGTCGGCCGTGTTCGTCACGGGCACCCGGTGACGCCGCCGACGGCAGCGGCGGCAGGGCGGGTGTCGTGACGGCGGTTCCGACCGGCTCGTCCGACCGAGGACCGTCCGGGGCCCGCGACCGGGTCGCTGCCGGTCGCGACTCGCCCCGTAGACGGTTCCGTGCAGGACACCGGTGCCACGCCCCCCGGTGAGAGGCTACTGCGTTCTGCAGTCGTCCGGTTTCCCCTCACCAGGCGTGGCTCTGATACGGTCGGTTGTACGTCATTTTCGTGATTCGTCGGACCGCCCGGCGAATCACCGCTAAATCGTTACAACCGACCGTATGAGTCGGTCTCCGACCGCCACCGCTGCCGACCAGCCGAATGCCACGCAGGATCCATCCACGACAGTCTCGCATCGCCGCACAGTCGTCGACCGACGACCGCCCGCCCCTCGGGGTTCCAGCCGTTCGTCACAGCTCTCGACGGAGGCGTCGCCGATGACCGGCGACGAACTCGCACTCGCCGCCCGGACCGACAGCGAGCGCGATCGGTTTCGATTCCGAACCGCGCAGGGCGTCCACAGCCACGACGCGTTCCGGACCGGCGACCTGCTCGCGCTCGACGCGCTGTGGGACCGGGATCTCGGAGATTTGCTCGCAGTCGAACCGGGCTACGGCGTCACCGGCGTCGTGCTCGGCGCGACCGCCGACTCCGTGACGATGGCCGAATCGAGCGCCCGCGCCGCGGCGCTCTGCCGGCGCAACGCCGAGCGCAACGGTGTCGAAGCTGCGGTCGAACTGGTCGCCCGGCTCTCCTCGCTCGGCGAGCGTCCCGACGGCGGCTTCGACACCGCGGTGTACGTCCCGAAGCCCTACGTTCCGCTCGAACTCGCGCAACAGCGGATCGTCGACGCACTCGCTCGTCTGCGGCCGGGCGGAACCATCTACCTCGCCGCGACCACACAGACAGGCCTCACCCGATTCGAATCGTGTCTCGACCGTCACGCCAGGAGTAGCGAAACAGTCACTGGCCGCGGCGACTGGGCACTGACCCGTGCTACGCGGCCTCGCCGCTTCGAATCGCCGACGCTCGTCGAGTCGCGGCAGGTGACTGCGACCGTCGACGGCACGCCGATGACGCTCGTGACCGAACCCGGTCTGTTCGCCGCCGGTGGGCTCGACGCCGGGACGCGCCTGCTGTGCGAGACTATCGAAGCGTCCGCGGGCGAGCGCGTCCTCGACCTCTGTTGCGGGTACGGGCCGGTCGGGACGCACGCGGCGCTGACTGCTGGTTGCGACGTCTGGCTCACCGACGACGACCGGCGCGCGACGGCCTGCGCCGAGGCGACCCTGGCCGCGAACGGCGTCAGCGGCACGGTCGAAACCGCCGACGGCGTCACCTCGGTGAGCGACCGGTCGGTCGACCTCGTGGTCTGTAACCCACCGACTCACGCGGGAGACGCGGTCCTGCGCGACATCTGTGAGGGCGCTGCGAGCGTCCTGTCCGCCGGCGGCCAGTTCTCACTCGTCCACCACCGGTCGCTTGACCTCCGTGACCACCTCGGCCCGTTCGGAACCGTCCAGCGCGTCGCGACCGGAGCGCAACACGTCGTTCTGGAAGCGAGACGGTAGAACTGGGAGCCGCGACTCCGTTGCGGTCCTCAATCGTCGCCCGCGCCGGCGCTGGCGTCGGTATCGGTATCGATGCTCCCCATGTCGGGCGTGACCTGGTCACCGCGGATCGACTGGAGTTTGCCAAGCGCGACGGCGCAGACGTAGATTCCCACGGCGACGAGGACGATGACCCCCCCGGCCGTGACGCCGCCGTAGAAGGCGACACCGATGCCCAGCAACACCGCGAGTTCCGCGAGGACGACCGAGACGACGAGCGACTCGGAGAAACTCCGGGACACCTGCGTCGCGCCCGCGACCGGGACCACGAGCATCGCCGCGACGAGGATGACGCCCATGATCTGCATCGCGCCGACGACGACCATCGCGGTCAGCATCACCGTGATCCGGTTGTACCAGTTGACGGGGATACCGGAGACGGCGGCGGCCGTCTCGTCGAACGTCACGTACAGCAACTGGTTGCGCGTCAGCGTCACCGTCCCGACGACGACGGCGAACAGCACCAGCAGGATAGCCGCGCTCCGTGGCGACACCGTCGCGAGGTTGCCGAAGAGGAACTGGTTGACGCCGACGGCGAGTCCACCCGCGTTGAGACTGATAAGCGTCGTCCCGAGGGCGAACCCTGTCGACAAAACGATGGCCATCGAGACGTCGTTGTACGCGTCCGTGACCTCTGAGATGAGTTCGATGAACAGCGCGGCGATCATCGCCACGACGACGGCGGTGAGATAGGGCGACACGCCCAGGTCGATGACGGCGTTCAGGAACAGCCCGACCGCCACGCCGGCGAAGGCCGTGTGGGCCAGCGCGTCGCCGATCAGCGCGAGCTGTCGGTGGACGAGGAAGGTCCCGATGAGCGGAGCCATCACGCCGATGCAGAGCCCGACGAGTACCGCCCGGTGCATGAAGCGGTATCGCGGGTTCAGCATCTCTAGCCTGGTGAAGTAGTACACCCAGTCCATCAGCCAGTACCACTGCTCCAGGACCCACGTGAGCGCGCCGAAGATCGGGTCAGCGACGGTGCCGACCACGCCCTGCAGCGGGAGCAGCAGCGACGGGTCCAGCGCGGCGAGGAGACTGCCCGCGAACGCGGCCAGGAGGTCTGCGCTCATCAGTTCCCCCCCGTGAGCAGACGGGCTTCGGTGCCGAAGGCCCTGGCCAGCGCGTCGCTCTCGACGAACTCGTCGGTCGGGCCGTCGAAGTAAACCTCGCGGTTCAGACAGACGACCCGGTCGGCGTGTTCGACGACTGCACCGAGGTCGTGCTCGATGAGGACGACGGTGATTCCCTCGTCGTTGAGCGCCGCCAGCAGGTCGTAGAAGGCGTCGACCGACTCGGCGTCGACGCCCACGGTCGGTTCGTCCAGGACGAGCAGGTCCGCCTCGCTCGCCAGCGCCCGTGCAATGAACGCGCGCTGGCGCTGGCCGCCAGAGAGTTTGGTGATGCGGCGGTCCGCGAACGCGCTCATCCCGACCGTTTCGAGGGCGTCGTCGACGGCTGCCCAGTCCGACGCCGAGAGCCGCCCGAAGACGGCGTCCAGAACGTCTCTGGATGTTCCGAGCGGTGCATCGCGCAGTGCGTCGACCAGCGACTGGTCGTCGCCGATCCGTCCGAACCCGATGTGTGCGAATCGACCCATCTTCACCACCTCGCGGACGGTGATGGGCATCTCCTTCCCGGCGTCCGCGTTCTGGGCGACGTAGCCGATCCGTTCGCCGTCGTCGAAGCGGTTCGCGCGCTCACCGAACAGGCGGGCCGTGCCGGAATCGGGGCGGAGCAGGCCGAGCATCAACTGCATCAGCGTCGACTTGCCCGAGCCGTTCGGTCCCACGACTGCCACGTACTCGCCCGACTCGACCGTCAGCGAGACGTCCTCGACAACGGGCGTCGCCGTGTAGCCGAAGGTCACGTCGTCGACGTCGACGACGTGGTCGCCCCCCCTTTCGCCGCGGCCCGTCGCGCCGGGTGGCTGCTCGTTCGTGTCGACCGCCGTTCCGGAATCGGTTTCTGATGAGCTCATATCGGTTCGAAGTTCTCCCACTCGTCGACCCATCCCGCCGACGGGGCCGCGTCGGCGGGCGTCTTGTTGCCGAGGACGATGTCGAAGGTCGGCATGTTGATGTTGTACGCGATCTCCTCGTAGCCCCAGTTCTCCTCGACCCACTGCTCGCGGACGCCGGCGTACGGCGTCACGGGGAAGTACGCCTCGACGTCCGTCTCGCGGACGAGCTGCTGGGCCGGGCGCTGGGACTCGAAGACGCCGTTGGCGATGTACCGGATGTCGTTCTCGCGGATGACCCGCGTCGCCTCGCGGATGTCGGCGGGCTTGACGTCGCCGCTCGCGGCGAGACTCGTCACCAGCGGCCGCATCCGGACGCCGTAGCGCACTCCGATGTACTGGAAGGCGTTGTGCGCGGCCAGCTGGACGATGTCGCGGTCGGACCGGTCGAAGATGGCCTGGTAGTCCGCGTCGATACGGTCGAGCACGTCCGTCTTGTACGCCTCGGCGTTCTCGCGAAACGTGTCCGCGTGATCGGGCACGATGTCCGCGAACCCGTCCGCGATGTTGTCGACGGCCCGCTTCGAGCGTCGCGGATCCAGCCAGAAGTGCGGGTCCTTCCCCCGGTTTTGTCCGACGCCCTCCTCGTCGGGGTCCAGGGAAGCAGCGAGATCAACCAGCTCGATGCCCTCGCGAACGTTGATGAGCGCCGTCTGCACGTCGTCGCCCTTTATTGTCTCGATAGCCCTGTCGGCCCATGGCTGGAAGTCCTCACCGACGTGGACGAACGCGTCCGCCTCGATGATGCGCTGGGTGATGCCGACGTTCGGTTCCCAGCCGTGGCCGTGCAACCCCGTCGGGACGAGGTTCTCCACGCTCAGCGGGGTCCCCTCTGCGATCTGCCGGCCGAAGTCGTAGAAGCTAAAGAACGATGCCACTGCGACCGGGTCCCCGCCGCTGCTCTGGCCCTGCACCGGGGCGCTCGGCAGCGCCGTACACCCGGTCAGCCCCACGAGCGCCGCCGCGCCGCCGGCGCGGAGCGCGTCCCGTCGCGTCACGGCTCGCTCGTCGTGTGATTCGTTCATTGGTCTCCGATCACACGACCCCGTTCGCGTCGTCGGTGGCTGCCTCGTCGGCAGGACCGACGAAGATAGCCTCGGCGATGTCGTCGGGGAGCGCCGTCTCGATTCCGCCCTCGACCCGGACGGTCACCATCCCGATCGGTGCGACCTCCTCGATCACGAGTTCGGTCCCCGGCGTGATCCCGGCCTCGTCGAGATAGGCCAGTTCCTCGGGGTCGCGGTCGCGGACGCGCTGGACGACCACGTGCTGGCCCTCGATGCACGTCACGAGCGTCTCGCCCGCGCCCTCGTCGACGGGTTCGAGCGAGTCCGCCGGGATCGGGTCGCCGTGCGGGTCGACTGTCGGGTCGTCGAGCACCTCGGCGACGCGGCGCTCGAACTCCTCGCTGATGTGGTGTTCGAGGCGGTCGGCCTCGTCGTGGACCTCGGCCCAGTCGTACCCCAACTCCTCCGTGAGATACGTCTCCAGCAGCCGGTGGTGTCGCACGACTTCCAGCGCCACCGTCTCCCCCTGTGGCGTGAGTCTGACTCCCTTGTACTTCTCGCGCTCGACGAACTCCCGCTCTTCGAGTTTCTCCATCATACTCGTCGCCGTCGGCGGCGTCACCTCCAGCAACTCCGCGATGTGCGAGGTCGACACCGGCTCCTCGCTCTCGCGCTGGAGTTCGTAGATCGCCTTGAGGTAATCCTCCATCTTCGCACTGAGCATTACCACGGTTTAGACTCATCTAATTCATAAGTGTGTCGGACCAAAATATGTTGGCGTGCCCTCACGAAAGGGGCGGAAATCGGGACCGATACCGTTTCAGACCCGCGAACTGGACCGTCGCCCTCGGAAGCGACCGATCGGGGTACGTCGCGCGCTCGTCGTAGGTTTCCGTCCACTCGAACGGGGCCTCGACGTCGTAGTCAGCGATCCACGCCAACACCTCCCCAGTTCCGGCATCGTCGACCGTCCAGGCGTGTCCGCCCGGTTGATAGGCTGACTGTCCGATCCGCGAGGGCAAGACGAGTTCGGTCATCCACCCGAGACCCGTCGGATCGAACCGCGCGCCGGGGGCGTACTCGTTGCCGTTCGACTCCGACGGCAGCGTTCCGATGGTCACAGTCAGCGTCCCGTCGTGGGAACGCTCCCGCCCGGCTGCAATGTTTCCCCCGCTCGCTCGTGGGATCGTGTCGAGCGCCGTCGAGCCGATCGAAGGGGCTCCGGCCGCGGCCGCGACGGACCCGAGCATCGACCGGCGGCTCACCGCCCGGGCCATTTCGCCCCCATCACTGTCCCCGTCCGCGTCACTTCATCCTTCCATCGGTGGCGAGTTCGACCAGCCCCCGGATAATTCTATCTGCCTGTCTAGACGACCGACTCACCTGCCGAGCGTGTAGAACTCATCGTTGGGTCGCATGTCCGCGAGGTGGGCCATCCGGTTCGAGAGGTTGAAGAAGGCGGCGACGCTGCCGATATCCCAGATCGCCCGCTGGGAGAAGCCGTGGTCGCGCAACCGCTCGAAATCGTCCTCGTCGACTTCGGGGGCGCGCTCGGTGAGTTTCACCGCGAAGTCGAGCATCGCCCGGTGGGTCTCGGAGACGTCCACGGTGCGGTGGTTGCTCGCGAGTTGCTCGGCGAGGTGCGGGTCGTCGGCGTAGATACGCACCAGCGCGCCGTGGGCGACGTTGCAGTACAGACAGTCGTTGGCGCCGCTGACGGCGACGACTATCATCTCGATCTCCTCGCGTTCGAGCGCGGTCTGCTCGACCAGCGCGTCGTAGTACTGGAAGAAGGCCCGGAAGTGCGACGGGCGATAGGCGAGTGCGCTGAAGACGTTCGGGACGAAGCCCGCGTCTTCGCGTTCGGCCTCGATGCGCTCGCGCAGGTCCGCTGGGAGGTCGTCGACGTCCGGGACCGGGAACCGCGTCATCGCTTGCTCGCTCATGTGTCGACCAGCGCCGCCAGCGTCTTCAGTCCGACGCCGGTGTCTGTACGCCACCGACGGTTTCGCTACGTCCCCGGCACCGAGACCTACAGCGGCCCTAGATGAGGTCCTGGTCTTCGAGCTGGTCCATCACGTCGTCGACGAAGGCGTCGACTGAGTCGTAGGGGAACTCGCCGCCGCCGAGTTTGGAGTTGAGCTCCATCGCCGTCATCGAGAAGTCGCCGGACTCGAACTTCGTCCCCGGGCCGTTCGGCAGTGCCGGAACCAGATCCATCGGGCTCGAGATCGGGTAGTCTGCGCCTTCGAACGCCTCGGTGAACTGTTCGCGGAGGTCCTCCTTGTCGACCATGTGCGTCCAATGTCGACAAACGGTTATAAAACGTTCGAGATTCACACTTTGAAATCCGTTTGTCGTTCATTCGATGTGCCAGGGGCGAGTCAGCGATTCCGCTGGCGGCAGCCTCCTGTCGCGGGCGGTTCCGTGGCCGCAACGCTTCTGTCGCTGGCACTGCAGGTCCGGGTATGAGCGGTTCCCGAACGCGGCGCGACCTGCTCGCACTGGGCGGCGCCCTCCTGGCCGGTGGTCTGGCGGGGTGTCAGAGCGACGGCGACGACGGGTCACGGACCGGGACGGACCCGGCGGACGGTTCGACGCCGACACCGGACGGTGCGACGCCGACACCAGGTGGTCCGACGCCGACACCGGGCCAGACAGAGACGCCTGGTGACGGCAAAACCCCCACCGAGACGCCGCCGCTCGAAGGGCTCTCGGTCTCGGCCGAGCGACTCGCGACCGGGTTCACATCGCCGGTCGCTGTCGAAGCGCCGCGACCCGGCGAGCGGTACGTGGTCGACCAGACCGGACAGATATATCGCCACGCGGACGGCGGACTCGACGAGGATCCGGTCCTGGACGTCACCGACCGGATGGTCTCGGTCGGCGGCTACAGCGAACAGGGACTGCTCGGGCTCGCCTTCCACCCCGACTACGCCGCGAACGGGCGCGTGTTCGTCCGCTACAGCGCGCCCCGGCGCGACGGGACCCCACGGGGCTACTCGCACACGTTCGTCCTCGCGGAGTTCCGGGCCGATCCCGACACCGGCGTGGTCGACGCCGACTCCGAGCGGACGGTTCTCGAGATCCCGCAGCCCCAGGGAAACCACAACGCCGGCGCCGTCGCCTTCGGCCCCGGCGGCTATCTCTACGTCGCCGTAGGAGACGGCGGGAGCGGGAACGACCAGGGCAACGGCCACGTCGATGACTGGTACGACGCCGTCGCGGGCGGCAACGGGCAGGACGTGACCGAGAACCTCCTCGGGAGCGTGCTGCGGATCGACGTCGACGACACCGAGAGCGGGGAGAACTACGCCGTTCCCGAGGACAATCCGCTGGTCGGCCGCGACGGCCTCGACGAACAGTACGCCTGGGGGTTTCGCAACCCCTGGCGGTTCTCGTTCGGTCCCGACGGCCGACTGTTCGTCGCCGACGTGGGCCAGCGCGAGTGGGAGGAGGTCAACGTCGTCGAGCGCGGCGGCAACTACGGCTGGAACGTCCGCGAGGGGACCCACTGTTTCGGCGCCGATGACTGTCCGAGCGAGGCGCCGGGCGGGAACCCCCTCCGGGGCCCCGTCATCGAATACCCCCACGGCGGCCGGCCGGTCAGCGGCATCGCCGTCATCGGCGGCTATCTCTACGACGGCGAGGCGATCCCGGACCTCCGCGGCCGCTACGTCTTCGCGGACTGGCGCGCGCAGGGCCGGCTGTTCGTCGCCGCCGAGGATGGCGACGAACTGTGGCCGACGGCGACGCTCGCGGTCGACGCCGACAAACAGTTCGGCCCGAACGTCCTCTCGTTCGGGCGGACGACCGACGGCGAGTTGCTGGTCTGTACCACCGCCGAGGGCGGCCTGCGAGGATCGACGGGATCGCTGTTCAGGCTGCGAGGGTCGGAACCGTCATCGGACGGGGGGTAACATTCACATACGCGCCACCCGTTTTGCCACCTGCATGGCACGTCAGAGTGAGCCGACCGGTGGAGATGTGGATATCGAGGGGCTGGAGGACTACTTCACCGAGGCAGACGTTTCGTTTGCGATTCTGTTCGGCTCACACGCACGGGGGACAGCCGATGGCTCCTCGGACGTTGATATCGCAGTTCGCTTTCCCGAACACGTGGACGAGCGTGACCGATTCCGTCTCCGGAACCGGATCGATGCAGAGGTCCAGGGGTACGCCGCCGGGTTCGTCGACGTGAGCGATATCGAATCTCTCCCCCTTCTCGTTGCCCGTGCCGCGCTTCGGGAGGGGAGACTCCTCGCGGGCGACGAAAAGATGGTGGATGCGTATCGGGACAGCGTCGAAACGGAGTGCGAGGAAACAGCGGACGAGCGAGAACGCGAACGGCGGGAATTCATCGATCGGCTCGCCCGCGGAGACGTGTAGATGGTCGACGAGGACATCGTCATCGACAAACTCCGACATAGCAACGAGTACACGAACGACCTGAAACAGTTCCGGGGGATGACGAAAGAGACCTACACCTCCGAGATGGTCACGCAACGAGCCGTCGAACGGACGTTTATGGATCTGATTCAATCGTGTATCGGCCTCGCTCAGCATATTCGCTCTGAAGAAAATCTCGGGCCGAGCAGTACATCGAGAGAGGAGATCGAAGCGCTCGGCGATGCGAACGTTATTTCTCGGCAAACACAGGCCAGGATGGAAGAAGCCGTCGGGTTCCGAAACGTCCTCGCACACCGCTATGGCGACGTCAACCACGACGTCGTTTACGCCGTTTTGCACGAGGACTTGCAGTGGTTCGAGAAATTTCAGCAAGAGATCGCCCAGTGGTATCAGCAACGGAATCGAGAGCGATAGTCCACCTCGGTGAGAGCGGGTTGGCTGAAGCCGTACCGTCGGGAAAAACGGACGAGACGTTTTCCAGCGGCAGTTCTCAGTCGGCGGTCACCGGCTGGGAGTGGTCGATATCGGTGCCGAGCACGTCGAGGAACGCGGCGAGCCACTCGGGGTGGTCGGGCCAGGCCTGGGCAGTCACGAGGTTGCCGTCGGTCGCGACGCCCTCAGCCCAGGTGCCGCCGGCCGCGCGCACGTCGGCTTCGAGCGCCGGATAGGCGGTGCAGGTCCGCCCCTCGACGACCTCGGCGGCGACGAGGATCTGCATCGCGTGGCAGATGGCCGCCACCGGTTTGTCCTCCGCGAAGAAGTGCTGGACGGTGTCGACGACGACGTCGAAGTTGCGGATGTACTCCGGTGCGCGACCGCCGGGGAGAACGAGCGCGTCGAAGTCCGCGGGGTCGACGTCGTCCAACGTCCCCGTCAGTTCGAAGTCGTGGCCGCGCGACTCCATGTAGGTCTGGTCGCCGCGGAAGTCGTGGACGGCTGTCTTGACCGTGTCGCCGGCCTCTTTGTCGGGACAGACGGCGGTCACGTCGTGGCCGACCATCTGGAGGGCCTGGAACGGCACCATCACTTCGAGGTCTTCTCCGAAATCACCGGTTACGAGCAGGATGTTCTTGCCAGTCATGGGTATCGTACTCCCTCGTTGGGACAGTTCACTATTGGTTACACGTCGGCATAAATCTAGCCCGGACGATCGTCCGGATGTACCGTCCCGTTCGCGGTGACCGGTCAGAACAGCGCGTCGGGCAGGTCCGCCAGCGAATCGAGCACGTAGTCCGGGTTGACGTCACTCGCGGCCACGTCCGCGTCGTCGGAGACACCGCTACGGACGAGAACGGTCGTCATGCCGTTGCGCTCGCCCATCGCGAGGTCGGTGTCGAGGCGGTCGCCGACGACGACGCAGTCTTCGGCCGGAACGCCCAGCCGAGAGAGCGCCGCCTGGGCAGTCTCGTCGGCGGGTTTCCCCAGCACTCTGTCGGGCTCGCGGCCCACCGTTCCGGCGATGGCCGCCGTGATTGCGCCGGACCCCGGCATCACCCCGTCCTCGGTCGGGACCGTCCGGTCGGGGTCGGTCCCGAGGAACGTCGTCTCCGCGTCGATGGCCGCGAGCGCGTCGTGCATCGTCCCGTAGTCGAAGCGGTCGTCCCAGGAGGCCACGAAGACTGACGCGTCGCGAGGGTCGTCGACCAGCGTCTGCCCGCTGGCGACGAGGTAGTCGGCCAGCGAGTCCGACCCGACGAGATACGTCGGCGCGTCGGGCTGGTGTTCGCGGAGGAAGTCTCGCGTCACCGTCGACGCGGGGAGGACCAGCCGCTCGTCGACTGCGATGCCGAACCCAGCGAGTCGCCCGACGTACTCGGCGGGCGTCTTCGTCGGGTTGTTCGAGCAAAAGAGCACGCCGACGCCCCGGTCGCGGAGAGCCTCGATCGCTTCGGGCGCCCCGGGTATCGCCGAGTCGCCGCGATACACGCAGCCGTCGAGGTCGACGATGGCGCCACGGATCACCGTCGATCACCGCCGCGGTCGCGGCCCTGCGTGAGCCTGTCGGCAGTCATCGTCCGGACGTTCGAGCGTATCGGCAAGTGTCCACCGGTCGGGCGGCCGCGTCGCTGGGACAACGGGAGTCAACGGCCCTTCGCGGCCCAGCGCGGTCCGGCGCGACGTGCGAGCACAACTCCGACGATCGCGCCGAGGACGGCCACCGCGAGAGCGGTGCGCGTCGACGCAGTCGGGGCCTCCGTGTGGGTGAGCGCGGCGACGACCAGCGGGAGCGAGACGAGCGCCAGCGCGGCGCCGAAGGCGGCGAACAGCGGTGTGTCGAACAGCAACTCGTTGGGCGCCAGCCCGGTGACGTAAGCGGTCACGCCGAAGACGTAGACGGCGACCAGCGGGAAGACGACGGCGCCGATCGCCACCTCCGAGAGCGGGATCCACAGCAGCGACAGCGCGAGGTAGGCGTAACCGGCGGGGACCGAGAGGACGAGAAAGGCCCGGCGCTTGCCCGCGAAGACGGCGTCCATCGAGAGCGGGTAGCGCAGGTACTCCCGGCGGTCGTCGAACTGCGTCACCCAGCTGTAGGTCGTGAACGCGCCGAGGCCGAGCAGCGTCCCGAAGGCGATGCCCGGCGAGGGGTCGAGCGCGGTCGCGCGGCCGACCTCCCGAACCAGAAGCGCCGTCACGCCGAACAGGACGCCCATCGAGAAGAGGACCTTCCAGACCGACCCCGAGGAGCGGGCGACTTCCAGCGTCGAGCGCGTCGCGACCCCGGTATCGTCCGAGAGGAGCGTCCGGACGCGGGAGTAGCGGTCCGGCGACGAGCGCGCGGCGCCGCCGTCGGCCGGTCGGAACGTCAGCGGGCCGAGCACCGAGAGGACCACTACAGGGCCGAATCCGGCCGCGGCAGTCGCGAGCGAGGGCGACTCGTAGAACGCGAGCGGCGAGAGCGCGACCGGATCGACCCGCCCCGCCACCGTAGCCGTGGTGACGGCGACGACGCCCGCGAGGAGACCCAGGCGGGCGATTCGACTTCGAGTCGCGACGCCAGCGGCCGTCAGGCTCGCCCCCGCACCGTAGGCGAACGTCGCCGCAGTGGTCAGATACAGCAGCCCCACGTCACCGACCGGAACCCCGGCGGTGACGGCGAAGACGGCGTACCCCGCGGCGAGCGGGCCGAGAAAGAGCACGGAGTAGTAGATCAGGTCCTTGAGGAGAAAGACCGCCAGCAGACGCCGCCAGGTGACCGGGAGCGTCCGCGCCGAGAAGACGAGCAGCGTCACGTCCCCCAGCACGTCCCGGAGCGCGTCGCGCCCGACAAGGCCGATGCTCCCGACCTGAAGCCCGAAGAAAAAGACCAGTCCGTGGAGCCCCGCCGCGACGGCACCGACACCGACGTCCGTCAGGGTGAGCAGCCAGAAGCCAACTCCGGAGAGAGCGGCGACCAACAGTGGAAAAGCCGCGAAGCGGTCGCCGAACAGCTCCGAATGCAGACGATACTCCTCGCGGATCATCCGCCCGAGCAGGCTCCCCGCGCTGACCCCGCTCATGCGTCGCGCTCGGTCGGTTCGGCGGCGAGTTCGGTCTGTTGCTGTCTCCGTTCGCCGTCCGCGTCGGCCACCTCCTCGCGAAAGTAGTCGAGCAAGCGCTCGTCGGGGCCGAGTTCCCGCGGGTCGCGCTCGGCGACGAGGCGGCCGTCGCGGAGGATGGCGACGCCGGTACAGAGCTGCTCGGCCACTTCGAGGAAGTGCGTCGAGAGAAAGAGCGTGTTCCCGCGGTCGCAGTACTCCCGGAGGTGGTCTTTGACCTCCGCTTGCATGATGGGGTCGAGGTTCACCAGCGGTTCGTCGATGAACACCAGGTCGGGCTCGTGGACGAACGTCTGGGCGAGCATCACGCGCTGGCGCTCGCCCTCCGAGAGGTCAGTCGAGAGGGTGTCGAGCGTGTCGCGAAAGCCCAGTCGGTCGGCCCAGGTGTCGATGCGGTCGTCGACGTCCGGCAGGTCGCGCACGTCGCCGACGAACTGGAGGTACTCCCGCGGCGTGAGGAAACTCGGCGGGTCCTCGCGCTCGGGGAGGATGCCGACCGACTCGCGCACCGCGAGCGGGTCGCCGACGGGGTCCTCGCCGAGCACGCGCGCCGACCCGCTCGTCGGCTCGCGCTGCCCGGTGAGGATCTCGATGGTCGTCGTCTTGCCGGAGCCGTTCGGGCCCAGGAGCCCGAACAGTTCGCCCTCGGGGACCGACAGCGAGAGGTCCGCCAGGGCCGTGGCGTCACCGTACGACTTCGTCAGGTCCGTCGTCTCGATAGCTGGCATACTGGTCCCGGCGACGGCCGACCCGAGGGGCCCGCGGGCACTCCGACCGGTCCCGCGGTCCGCTGCCGTCGGCGTCGTCGCCCGTTACTGGGTGTGTCTGCCGGCGGATATTAGTCGTTTGGGCGGCCCCGTCGTGCTCAGTGGTGGACGCGGTCCCGAGACGGGGACTGACTCGCGACGGTGTGGCGCGGAGTCACTCGTCGGACCGGTAGAGGTCGGTGTCGGGGTAGAAATCCACCCACGCGAACCAGAACAGTTCGGTGCGGTCGTTGGCGCGGACGAGCGTCGTTCCCTCGTATGGGCCGTCGACGGCCCGGCCCGAGACTTTCTCCCAGCGGGAGCCGCCGGCCCGGACGTGGCGCGGGCCGTCGTTCTCGAAGATGAGCCGTTCGTCGTCGACCGTTCGCTCGTAGGCCGACAGCGACCCGTCGCCGGTGGTCGTCACGACCACGGGGAGTCCACCGACGGCGTCGTTGACGGTCGCGTCGTCACCGATCTCTGACAGGGGATAGGCCTTCGACCGACCGTCGTGGCGCACGCCGATGACCATCGCCTTCGGGTGGAGCCGGCGGTCGTAGTAGTCGTTGTAGCCGATCCCGATGGTGTCGTTCTCGTCGTAGCCGACGTACGGGTTCCGGGCGTAGTCCCGGACGCCGAGGCCCTGGATCGTCCCCGAGTCGGGCGGCGGGAGCAGGACTTCGGTGTCGGGGTGGCTCTCCCGCCAGGCGTCCCAGGTCGTCAGCGACGATGGGACGAAAGAGAGCGTCGTTCCCGTCTTCGGGCCGCGTATCGCGGTGCCCAGCAGCTGACTCCAGAGGCTCTCAGTCCGCTCGTCGTACATCACCAGATCGGAGTTCCACAGCAGTCCCGAGACGCCGAATCTGGTCACCTCGCCGTCGACGAGTCGCTCGGCGGTGACGCCGCTCCCACACAGCGGACAGTACGTCACCAGCAGCGGCCCGGCGAAGTCGTCGTTGACGACCTCGTGCCAGTTGAGGACCCGGAGCGGGTACGCGCGCGCCTCCCCGTCGCGTTCGACGCCGATGACGCGGTCCTCGGCCGACAGGCTGAGGTCCCGGCCTCCCCCGGTCACGTCAGACCAGTCGGACGCGAACGCCGGATCGACGATGGCCGGAATGCGGTCTTTCGGTGCCCCGCGGTTCAGTTCGTCGCGCGGAATCGGGAGTTCGAACTCCGATGGGACAGTCGCCGTCCCGACCGGCGTTGCACCGTCTCGCGGTGTCCCGGTCGCCGTCTCGCTCTCGGTCCCGTCGGCCGTCTCACCCTCGGCCGATCCGTCGCTACTGCGACCCGAACAACCGGCGAGTGATGCCCCGGCCGCGAGCATCGCGAGGTATCGGCGTCGGTTCATCGACCGCCAGTAGGGGGAGACCGGCCATAGGCAGTCGGGGGTTGTGTGAGAGCGACTCACACCCGCAACGCGTATACGTCGGTCCCCGCCCCAGGAAGAGTATGCAGCGACCGACGAGGCGGGCGTTTCTCGCGGGAGTGGGAGCGAGCGTGAGCCTCGCGGGCTGTGTGAACCCCCTAAGTGGCGGTTCGAGCGCGCCGTCAGGGATGACGCTGGAGACGCTCGCCGTGGGCGGGTCCCCCGGCGGTGAGCTTGCGGTCGCGCCGAGTGGCGAAGCGGTCTTGCTCGATTTCTTCGCCACCTGGTGTGGCCCCTGTAAACCGCAGATGGGTCACCTCGGAACCGTCCGCGAGGAGTTCCCCGACCTCCACATGCTCTCTATCACGTGGGAGTCAGACGCGAGCGCCGTGCGGTCGTTCTGGCGGCGCCACGACGGAACCTGGCCGGTCGCGATGGACAGTCAGGCGAAGACGAGCCAGGAGTTCGGCGTCTCGGGCGTCCCGACGCTGATCGTGTTCGATCCCGACGGGCGAGAAGTCTGGCGACACACCGGCCTGGCCGCGACCGACAGCATCCGCGACCGGGTCGAACGGGCGACCCCCTGACCGTGATCGAACTCGGGTCGGTCCGACTGGGATTCGCGTTCGGACTGGGCACGGCGACCTTCTTCGCGCCCTGTGCGTTCCCGCTGTTGCCCGGCTACGTCGCCTTCTTCCTCGGTCGAGAGGCCGACGCGACGCCCCCTGTCTCGGTCAGGCTCCGCCGGGCCGTCGCCGTCGGCGCGCTGACGAGTCTCGGATTCTTCCTGGTCTACGGCGTCCTCACGGGCGTCGCGGTCGGCGTCGGGACGCGTGTCCTCGGCAACGTGACCGTCCTCGAACTCGTCGCGGGAGTGGTCATGGTCGCGCTCGGGACGGCGATGGCGACGGGCGTCTACGCGCCGGGGACGCTACACGTCAGGCTCCCGGAGCGACGGCGGACGCCCGCGGGCTTTTTCGCTTTCGGTGTCGTTTATGCCGCCGCTGCGGCGGGGTGTACGGCACCGCTTTTCATCGCCGTCGTCACGACGGCGCTGGCCGCCGGGCCCGTCGCCGGCGTCGCGACGCTGGCCGCCTACGCCGGCGGGATGAGCGCCCTGATGGTCGCGGTCACGCTCCTCTCGGCGCTGGGACGCGACGCCGTCCTCGGTCGGATCCCACGCCTCGCCGGCCGGACGAGTCGCGTCGCCGGCGTCGTCGTCGTCCTCGCGGGACTGCTCCAGATATACTTTTTCGTCTTCCGCTTCGACGGCCTGCGCTATCTGGGTCTCTGAGAACGAGCGCGGCGCGACCGCTGTGGACCGTCAGTCCGCGGGAGACTCGCCGGTGTCGACCGCCGACCCGTCGCCGTCGCGAGTTCGCCGGCGTCGGCGAAGCGAGTCGTACAGCCCGTCGGCGACGCGCTCGCGGAGTTGTTCGACGGTCCGGGCGTCGATGTCGACGGCCTGCGGGTCGCCGCTGGCGAAGGAGTAGGCGCCGGCGGTGTCGACGGTGACAGTTCCGAGGTCACGGCGGCGCTGAAAGATCGTCTCGGAACTGAAAACGGTCTGGACGCGGTGGAGCGGGACGATCTTCGTCTGGCGCACCCAGAAGCCGTTGCGCGTGACTACGTAGTCGTCGTCGATAGCCCAGCCGAGGTGTTTCCACTTCAGGTGGGCGGCGAGCGGGACGAGCACCAGTCCGACCAGCGGAATGTACCAGAACAGCTCGAAGTCCGTGAACTGGCCGCCCGCGTAGAGCAGCCCCGCGAGGACGACGAGCGCGATCGTGTAGCGGGCGGCGTACCGCACACGCGCCCGCGTCGGCGGCCGCTCGAACGAGTCGAGGTCGGCGGGTTCGAGCGAGGCGGTGAGTTCGAGCACGCGGTCGCGGTCGGCCAGCGGAATGGCCGACTGTGAGTTCGTCGACCCCTGTGACCCGGCGGCCGACCCCGCCGTCTCGATGTACAGCGAGGCGTACCCCCACGCCCGTGCGAGGACGTTCTCCTTGACCGTCAGCGTCTGCACTTTCTCCAGCGGGATGGTGCCGCTGAACCGCTGGAGGAGGCCGCGCTCGTAGCGGAGTTCGTCCGCGCCGCGATCCAGCGTGAAGCCGTAGTACCGCGCGGCGTTGAGCGCACCCGAGACGAGCGCGAGCGCGAGGATGGTTCCGAGCCCGGCGATCGGTCCGAACACCGCTCGCGCGAGGTCCTCGGCGCCGAAGACGAACCCGGTGTCGGCCGACGGAACCAGCGACGGCGCGAACACCGAGACGCCGAGGAAGAGAAACGAGGCCAGGCGCAGGTCCATCGACACCAGCGCGAGCACGCCGAGTTCCCGCTCGGTGATCGAGAAGACGGTGTCGAAGCGCTCCTCGTCGGTCGTGACCCCTTCGCCGTCGCCGCCCGCGCCGGCTTTCGCGGCCCGGCTCAGCCGGCTGATCTCCGACTGGAGACGGGTCGCCTCCTCTTCGCTCACGTAGCGCAGTTGCGCCTCGATTCCGCCGCCGCCCGCGGTTTCGAGGCCCACTTCCGCGACGCCGAGCGCGCGCTGGACGACGTTCTGGCTGATGTCGACGTTCTGGATCCGGCGAAGCGGGATCTCCCGTTCGCGCCGCGAGAGCACGCCCGAGCGGATGTCGAACGTGTCTGTGGTGAGTTCGTACTCGAAGCGGCGGTAGTAGGCGACGAAGTACGCCACGAGCGCGACGACGCCGCCGACGAGCGCGACGGCCGTCCCGACGGCCACCAGCGTCCGACCGGAGTTGAGCAGGTTCGAGATGCCGCCACCGCCGACGATGAGCAGGCCGAAGACGATACCGATGCTCTGCTGGAGCATGCGGTACGGAACCGATAGCCAGTCCAGTTTCCGCGGGCCGTCGAGGCTCGTCTCGGCAGGGGCACCCGAGACGTTCTCGGCGGGGGCACCCGAGACGTTCTCGGCGGGGGCACCCGAGACGGTTTCGGCTGACTCGTCCAAGTCGGTCGGCGTCTCGGTTTCGGAGTCGCCACCGGTCACAGCGTCGGTCGACTCGTCGGTCATACGGCGTCTTCGTCCTCGGATTCGATCGCCAGTCGCTTCAGGCGCGACTGGAGTTTCTCGGCGCTCTCGGGCGTGAGTCCGGGGATCGTCACGTCAGCGCCCCGCGAGCCCGCGGTGTAGACGACGAGCGAGGCGAGACCGAGCGCCCGCTCGAAGGCGCTCCGGCGCGTGTCGATGTGCTGGACCCGGACGTACGGCACGATGGTCTGGACGATGGTGAACACGCCGCGGGTGAGATACAGCGAGTCCTCGCGGACGACGTAGCGCCAGGAGCGATACAGCAAGAGCGACCGGACGACTCCGTAGCCCAGCACGAGCGCGAACACGGCCGTGCCGACGCCGGCCGCGGTCGCGGTGTCGGTCACGACGTCGAACCGGAAGGCGAGAAAACCGGCGAGGCCGCCCAGGAAGAGGGCCGGGACGAGCCGGCGAGCGATCCACAGGATCCGAACCCGCGTGTCGAGTCGCCGCTCCTCGTCGAGGACCTCCTCGATGTCGGGGTCGCCGACCGCCGCGACGACCGACTGGTCGCCGCCAGCGGCTGCGTCGCCGGCAGCGGACGCGTCCGGATTGTCCGACCTGCCGGTGCCGTCCGTGTCGCTCTCCGATGTGGACTGGAGGGGCTCCCCCTCGCTGGCGTCGACGTCGGCCTCCGTGGCTGCGGCCGGCCCGGCGGATCGGTCCGGCGGCGCGTCGACCGACTCGTCGCCGTCGTCGGGGTCTGGCATCGACCGTTTCGTGGGACGGACGGGATTTAGTCCCACCGGCGCGCGGTCAGCCGTCGCAGCGGTGACAACTGACGCCGCAGCGACGGCCGGCGAATCAGTGTCAGTCGTGACCCGAGACGCGGACCGGTTCGTACGGTTCTTCGAGGTACTCGACGTCCGAACTCGACAGCGATATCTCCAGCGCCTCGACGGCGTCTTCGAGGTGTTCGACGCTCGTCGTCCCGACGATGGGCGCGTCGACCCACTCCTTGTCGAGCACCCACGCCAGCGCGATCTGGGCCATCGTCGCGTCGTACTCGGCGGCCAGTTCCTCGACGCGCTCGTTGACCTTGCGACCGCCGCCCTCGAAGTAGGGGTGGCCGCGGGCGTGGTCGTCCGTCTCGCCGCGCGCCGTCGCCTCGGACTCCTCGTGGGGGCGGGTGAGATAGCCACGGGCGAGCGGGCTCCACGGGATGACGCCGACGCCCTCCTTCTGGCAGTAGGGGAGCATCTCGCGTTCCTCCTCGCGATAGAGGAGGTTGTAGTGGTTCTGCATCGTCGCGAACCGCTCCAGGTCGAGGCGGTCGCTGGCGTGCAGGGACTCGGCGAACTGGTGGGTCCACATCGAGGAGCCCCCGATATAGCGGGTTTTCCCGCGACGGACCGCGTCGTCGAGCGCCCGGAGCGTCTCCTCGATAGGCGTCTCGTAATCCCAGCGGTGGATCTGGTAGAGGTCGATGGTGTCCATCCCCAGCCTGTCGAGCGAGGCGTCGAGTTCCTGCTCGATGGCCTTGCGCGAGAGACCGCCCGAGTTGGGGTTGTCCTCGTCCATCTGGAAGTACGCCTTCGTCGCGACGACGCTCTCGTCGCGGTGACCCTCCAGCGCTTTGCCGAGAATGCGCTCGGACTCGCCCCGCGAGTACATGTTCGCGGTGTCGAAGAAGTTGATTCCGAGGTCGCGGGCGCGCTCGACCAGTTCGATGCCCTCGTCCTCGCCGAGGACCCACTCGCGCCAGTCGCTGGTTCCGAAGCTCATACAGCCGAGGCAGATGCGGCTGACCTCGACGCCGGTCGATCCGAGGGTGGTGTACTCCATACCTCCTATCCGGTTTCAGCCGTCTAATAGATTGGCCGCGGCCGGACAGCGGGTTCCGCCAGAGGCCAGCACTGCGGCGGCGTCAGGACAGGCTCTCGGCGTCGGTCCGCGAGACGACGACCCGGGCGAGGACGAACGCGATGGCGGCGACGGCCACGTAGCCCGCGACGTGGAGCATAGTACCGGTGGTCGCGCTGTCGACGGCGAGTTTCGCGACGGTCGTCGCCGGATGTTCGGGCAGCAGCGTGAGCGTCCCGAACCCGAACAGGACGACGACGGAGTACAGCAGTTGCGCCTGCCTGCGCCGCCCGGTCAGCACGCCGAGCAACAGGCCGACGACGACCACGATGGTCGCGAACGCCGTCACCATCGCCAGCAGCGGCACGACGTTCGCGACGGAGATGCCGTTGAAACCGAGCAACCCGATCCACAACAGCCCCTGCAGCGGGGCGATCAGGACCATCGCGAGCGCCTTCCCGTCGACGATGTCGACGAGCGACAGCGGCGCGACCCGCAGGAGTTCGAGCGTTCCCCGTTCCATCTCCTCGGTGAGCGCGTCGACCGCGACGGACCCGCTTATAAACGGCGGGAGAAAGAGGAGGAGCGGGACCAGCACGGTGTAGGTGAAGCCGAAGTACTGGCTGGCGTCGACGTCGTCGGGCACTGGCACGAGCGACCGCTCCAGGAACCCCGCGCGGTCGTCGCGCTCGTTGGCCTCGACTTTCTCGAGGAGCGTCCGCGCCTGGTCGACCAGCAGCGTCGTCTCGATGCTCTCGGTGGGCGCGACCACCTCGACGTTGATCCGCCCCCCGCCCTCGTCGGTTATCATCGCCGCGTGGACGTCGCCCTCCCGGTAGGCTTCCATGACGCTCTCCTCGTCGGCGTAGGTGAGCGTCCGCACCGACTCCATCTCGCGAGCGGCCTCGACGAGGGCGTCTGCGTCGTCGCCAGCGACGCCGATGACGATGTCGTCCGCCGAGACGGAACCCGGGTCGTACAGCGAGGTCAGCCCGACCACGAGAAACGAGGAGAACGCGGCGATGAAAAGCTGGATGAGCAGCGCGAGGACGATGGTCTTCTCGCGGCTCAGCGACGCCAGATCGCGGCGTGCGATGGTCGCCCGTGGGTCCGAGAGCCACTCACCCGACAAGGAAACTCACCACCGTGAGGTTGTAGGCGAAGTGGACCGCGATGGCGATCGATATCGCCCCCACGTAGGCGCTCTTGCTCCGGCGAGCACCAAGCGCCGAGATGGAGGCCGTGACGACGTGGAGCGCGAGCGGGGCGATCAGCAGTGCGACCGCCACGAGCGCCAGCGGCACGTCGGCGCCCAGCACAGCCAGGTCGTTCTGTTGCGCCTGGCCGATGTCGCGGCTGGTCAGGTCGCCCAGTCGGGCGATGAGCTGGAACTTCTCGGCGACGAAAAAGCCCAGGCCGCTGGCGACGCCGAGCGTGAGCGCGCGTCTCAGCCCGCGGTCGAAGCGCGCGTGGGCGTAGGAGGCGTAGATGTGCAGGCTCTTGGCGAGTTCCTCGACGATGGCGACGGCCGCGAGCACGAGGATGATGGAGATCTCCCCGAGCGCGAACAGCAGCGCGACCACGACGAGTTCGGCGACGACGACGAAGGGCAGGAGGACGGCGGTCATCACGCCGACGTGGCGCACCTTCGAGATGGGGCCCGCGAGCGAGTCCAGCACCTTCAGCGGGATCGGCCGCTGGGTGAACATGTCCTCCTCGCGGTAGAGACCGGCGCCGAGGCCGAAGCAGACGACGGCGGTCAGCGTCGGCGGGACCGTCGAGAAGGCGAACTGCCCCAGCGTGATCGCCTGGCCCTGCAGGTCCCGGACCACGAGCGTCAGCGGCGAGATGAGCGCGATGGGCGTCACCTCGGTGAAGATGGCCGGCACGAACGCGTAGGAGGTCAGGGAGACGGTTATCGTGACGGTGACGAAGGTGAGTTCCTTGAACGACCGCGCGAACATCGCGCCGAGGAAGGTCGCGGAGAGAAAGAGCAGCGCGAGCGGCACGATGGCGAGCACGGAGACGACCGACCCCTGGAGCGCGAGCGTGATCGCGGTCGCGACGCCGATTGCACCGGCGAAGTACGGCAGCGTCTTCCCGGCGATGATGTCGCCCCGCGAGACGGGCGCGACGAGCAGGAGCTCGCCGCGGCGGTTGATCCGCTCGCTGAGCACGGTCGACCCGTACGCCTGGATGATGAAGTTCAGCGGGAGGACGAATATAAAGGCGAGCACGAGCGAGCGGAAGGGGAACGGCGGCGAGATATCGCTTGGCGCGCCGCTCGCGCTCCCGCCCGTCAACCGGTCCGCGATGTTCGACCCGCCCACGTTCTCTCCGCCGGACCCGCTCGCCGTGTCCGTGTCGGCTGAATCGCCGCCGCTCTGGCCGTCCCCCGTAGTGCCGTCTCCACCGGTTCCATCGCCGCTCTGGCTCCCGTCTTCCGCGGTGCCGGACCCGTCGCCTGCGGTGCCGTCGCCACCGGATCCGTCGGTCCCGCTGCGGTCGCCCGCAGTGCCGTCGTCGCCCGTCCCGCTGCCGTCGTCGCCCGTCCCGTCGCCACCGTCGCCCGCACCGCCGTCAGCGTCGTCCGGATTCACGATGGCCAGTTGGGACGGCGGATCGACGCGCGTGACGTTGCGCGAGACGTACGTGAGGTTCACGAGCACCGGGAACGCGGCGGTCTGGTTGGTCTCCTCGCGCATCAGCCCGTCGTTGTACCGCTCGACCGTCGCGCGCAGTTCCGCCACCGCGGCGCGGCCTTTCGTCGTGTCAGCGTACTGCGCGACCCGCTCCCCTGAGATGATGATCTCCTGATTCTTGGCGTAGAGCGCGTCCAGATCCGGTTCCTGGGCCCGGAAGGTGTCGTCGGCCGTGACGGCGTCGTAGTAGGGGCTGTCCTCGGTGACGCCGACGCGATAGATGCCGTCGTCGAGCGCGATACCCTGGCTGAGGACGACCGGTGCGAGTGCGGCCATCCCGACGAGCGCGACGAGCGCGACGGCGATGGTCCGCCTGTCGACGCCGCCGGCGTTTTTCGTCACCTCCCAGCGGGCGATCCGGGCGACGTTCCGCGCGCGCTCCCGGAGCCACGAGAGCGCGCGCCGAGTTCTAGACGGGTCGGACCCGCTCGAGTCCGGCTCTCCGGCCCCGCTCACGGTTGCGCCCCCGCCGACTCCCGGGGCCGCTCGGCGCCGTCCTCTGCGACGTTGAGGAACACCTCCTCCAGACTCGACTCCTCCGTGCGGATGTCGACGACTTCACCGCCCGCCGACTGGGCCGCGTCGCGGGTCGCCTCGACGGCGTCCATGCTCTCGACGACGCGGTGGAAGCGCCCGTTCTCGCGGACGCTCCCGTCGACCTCGACGGTCGTGTAGACGTGGTAGTTCGTGTGTCCGTGCTCGGCCTGGAGCTGGTCGAGATCGCCTTTCGCGACGATCGCCCCCTCGTTCATGATGGCGACGCGGTCGCAGATGCTCTCGACGTGATAGAGGTTGTGCGCGCTGAAGACGATTGTCTTGCCCCGCTCGCCGAGTTCGCGCGTGAAGTCGATAATGTAGTTCGTCGTCAGCGGGTCGAGGCCGCTGCCCGGTTCGTCGTAGATCAGCACGTCGGGGTCGTTGATCAGCGAACGTGCGATGGCGACCTTGCGTTTCATCCCCTTCGACATGTCGCCGAGCGGGCGCTCGCGGTGTTCCAGGTCGAGGCGGTCGAGCGTGTCGTGGATGCGCTCGGCCGCCACGTCGCCGGGCACGTCGTAGAGGTCGGCGAAGAAATCGAGATACGAGAGTGGCGTCATCTCCTCGTACAGCGGCGATTCCTCGGGGAGGAAACCCAGACGCCGCCGCATCTCGGTCTCGCCGGCCTCGAAGCCGGCGACGCTGACCGACCCGCCGGTCGGTTCCACCAGGCCGGCGAGCATCTTCAGCGTCGTCGTCTTCCCCGCGCCGTTGGGGCCGATGATCCCGAACACTTCCCCCTCGTCGACCTCGAACGTCGATCCCTCGACGGCGACGAAGTCGCCGTATTCCTTCCGGAGGTCGCGGGCAGCGATCATTCGACCGACGCTTGCGGCGGGGGGATTGTATACCTTCGTCCCCCGTTATCGGATCTTGAGTCGGGGTGGCCCGTCGCCGACTCGTGGTGTCCACTGGTCTGGCCTCGGTCCCAGTCTGGCCCTGCGCCGGATCAGGCCTCTGGCCGCGGCATCGCCTCGAGTTCGCGAATCTCCGCCGTCTTCTCGACGCGCTCGTACTGGCGCTGCCAGGCGTCGGCCGGGAACAGCCCGTTGCGGTCGAACAGGTCGCGGGCCGCATCGGTGAGGCGGTAGAACTTGTAGGGGTACCCGCGCGTGCGCTCGCCCGCCGGGACCGTCAGCTCCGCGACGACGCCGGCCTCCGCGAGCACCTTCAGGTGATTGCGGATGGTGTCCGCTTCGAGACTGGAGTTCGTGTAGGCGAACTCGTCGACGCTCGGGGTGCCTTTCGGGTGCCCGACGACGTCGGCGACGATGTTCGCCCGCGTCGCGTCGGTGACGCGCTGGAGCGCCAGCCACGGGTCGAACGCCTCGGTCGCCCCCTCCTCACCGCCGTGTTCGTCCCTCTCAAAGCGCATACATTTCAGTACACGGCCTGATACAGTAAACACTACGAATTAAATTTTTATTGTCATTATCCGGTTCGTCGAGTTGACCTCCGAAGCCTCTCTCCGGCGAGTTATCGGCGAGGTCCCCTGAACTTCCAAGTCGCGACGGCCCTACTCGAGAGTATGGGACTCTTACCGCGGACCGAGCGCACGCCCGACGGCCGGCGAGTGGTGGTCGACCGCGTCGTCGACGCGGACCCCGAAAGCGTCTGGACACTTCTCGTCGACACCGAACACTGGCCCGACTGGGGTCCGAGCGTCTCGGCCGTGCGCTCCAGCGACCGCGTCATCGAGGCCGGAACGACCGGCGAGGTCCAGGTCGCCGGCGGCCCGTGGGTCCCCTTCGAGATCGAGACCTGCGCGGACCGCCGCTGGACCTGGCGCGTCGCGGAGATCCCGGCGACCGGTCACCGCGTCGAACGCGTCGACGACGGTCGATCCCGTGTCGTCTTCGAGATCCCGTTGCTGGCCGCCGGTTACGCCGTCGTCTGCGAGCGTGCGCTCGACCGGATCGCCGCGCTCGCCGAGACCGAACGGTGAGAAGTGGAGATGGGTGAGAAGTAGAGACGGATGAGAAGTGGGGATGAGCGGACAGGGCTACCGCTCGAAAGCGAGCGTGCCTGAGAAACCGCGAAACCGGGTCAGACCGAATTCTCGATGCGTACGTCGTCTATCTTGTGGATATCTTCGCCCATCCCTGTCCCGTCGCAGTCGTCTGTGGGGCAGCGATAGTGCCAGCCGTCCTCCGTGGCGGTTCGCTCTGCGAACCGCTCGCCGCACTCGTCGCAGAACAGCTGCCCCTCGGAACAGGTGTCCCGGTGGAGTTCGAGCTCGAGTTCCGTACTGAACGTACGTTTGCAATTGCGGCAAATGTGGGGCATAATCGGAGATATACCAGCGATCCTTATATCAACACCGGAACGTTCACGTCGCTCGATTTCGGGATCGAACAGGCGAAAACCGCAGGACGGCTGTCGGCTGTGTGCCGATCTCGAGAGGGTGTCACAGGGTACCGAACGGCACTTTGCTGGGTCTCCCGGTCGGGTCAGCTCAGCGCGTCTCGATGTCGTCTTCGTCTTTGATGATCCGCGTCTCGGCTTCGCCGCTGGACACCTCGTTCACCAGGTCGTAGAAGTCGTTTTGCATCCCGGCGGGGAACTCGATGACGCCGACCCACGAGCCGTCGGCCTGCCACTCCTCGCGTTCGAGGTCGCCGAACTCCCTGGCCTGGGCCTGCCCGCTGCCCGCGTAGTCGGGCGGCAACTGGACCGCGACTTTCACCGTGTCGAAGCGGATCGGGATCACGGGTCGGAGCGCGTCGAGCGCGTCGTCGACCTGCGACTCGACCGGTTCCATCGGGTCGATGCGGAAGTCCGTCTCCTCCAGCGCCGACTCGATGCGCTCGGGCGGATGGGGCGCGTCGTCCATCTGCGGGTTGACCGCGTTGCGAGTGATCCGGTTGACCAGGTCCTTGTGCTTGCGCTCTTGCATCTCCCGGCGCTGTTCGGCCGTGATCTGGATCTCCCCGCGTTTGATCACCTCGGGGATGATCTCCAGGGGGTCGGTCGTCTCGAAGACCTCCTCGAGGGAGTTCTCGGGCGGCCGGTCGCCCCGCGAGGCGTTCTCGAAGACGTCCTCGGCCGCGATGACGTCCTCGAGGTCACCCTCGAACTCGTCGCGCTTTATCGCGAGGGCCGCGTCTGGGTCGACGAGCACCTCGAAGCGCTGCCCGTGGGATTCGAGGCGTGCCGTCACTGCATCCTCCAGCGATATCATACCGACCCGTAGCGCCGGGGGGCAAAAAGGTGTTTCCCGCTCCCGTCCGGGAGCCGTGGCTCCCGAACCGAAACTGAGAGTCCGAGATGTCGATATCAGAGCGCCGACACCGCGGAAAACGGGGACGCGACCGCACGGACTGCCTGCGTTACTCTTCGGTCTCGTCGTCTTCGGCGTCCTCGGCGTCCTCGTCGTCGGTCTCGAGAATGTCGAGTTCCGAGAGGTGGGCTTCCTTCTCCGCGTCGGAGAGTTCGGTGAAGCGTTCGTCGTCGACGCTGATGGTGGCGACGCCGATACCCTCCGGGGAGAGCGCGTCGTCGTGGACGGAGGCGAGGGCCTCGAGCGCGAGCGCGACGCCGCCGTCGAGGTCCATCTCCTCGGTGTAGTGCTCTTCGAGGTACTCGCGGATATCGCCGCGGTCGGCGCCGACCGCCAGCGCCTTCCACTCGTAGGGGGTGCCCGAGGGGTCGGTCTCGTAGAGGCGGGGCTCGCCGTCGGCGATGCCGCCGATGATGAGCGCGACACCGAACGGGCGGGCGCCGCCGACCTGCGTGTACTGCTGGATGTGATCGGTGACGGCCTTGGTGAGCGTTTCGACGCCGATGGGCTCGCCGTAGCGGAGCTGGTTGACCTGCGCCTGGCGGCGGGCGAAGTCGATCAGCTGGCGGGCGTCGGCGACGTGGCCGGCGCTGGCGATGCCGATGTGGTCGTCGGCCTTGTGGATCTTCTCGACGCTGGA